>Ga0208375_1004309_pt1 | contig 11321 bp, 13 predicted proteins | sample RifOxyD1_FD_184038 | JGI IMG/M metagenome (GOLD analysis project Ga0208375, IMG submission 184038) | Soil microbial communities from Rifle, Colorado - Rifle Oxygen_injection D1 (SPAdes) | ecosystem: Environmental > Terrestrial > Deep subsurface > Rock core/Sediment | place: Rifle, Colorado... | reverse complement strand
AACAATATGTATGGCGACTGATAGCTTTTCTGTCTTTAATAGAAGAAAGGCTTTATTATCATACGTTTCACTATCTTGTCTTATATTTATTTCGGACATATATATTCTATACGGCGATAATGTCTTATATGGTTCTAGGGGACTCGCGTGCGGTGTTTCTCTATCTGATGTCTCCTAGTATAGCGGGGAGTCATGTCCGTTACAAGTTGACGGCTCCCCCAAGGTATTCCCCTCTGGTATCAGGCATTTTTTTGTTATACTCTAGGGTATTCATGTCACGAAAAAAAACCAAGAAACAAAGTGTGGCGTTTGATGAAAAAGAATCACAACCGGGGTTCTTTACGCGTGCAAGCGCCGGACTCAAGCACGAGACGAAACACGGTGTCCTTGCAGTCGTCTGTGCAGTGCTTGCCCTCCTGCTCGTGCTCGCCAAGTTCGGCTTGGGAGGAATTGTTTTTCAGAGTGTCTATTACTACTTATACCTTCTCTTTGGCTCCGGATATTTACTCTTTCCTCTTGCGTTACTACTCCTCGCCTATCTCTTCAGCAAGACGATGCGGCCGCACATGGTTGGCACGACCTTCTTGGGTGGTGCCGTTACCTTACTTTCTGCACTCGGAATTGTGGACCTACGATTCCGTGTCGCGACCGAGGGCTACCTTTCGGGCGGACTGATCGGCCATGGACTCACGCTTCTGTTAAATAAATTATTTGATCCGACCGTAAGCATGATCATTCTGATTGCGGTGCTTGTTGTCGGCCTCCTGGTCATCCTCGATACTCAAGTCTCCCTGGACGGTACGCTATTTGGCAAACGCCTTTGGGGAAAGGATGGCGCTCTTGAGCCTGAAGACCAAGACCCAGATTCAGAAGGAGCGCCGGAGCAGCTAAAGCTTGCCATAAAACCTGAGATGGCCCGGTTAGACGCAAAATCAGAGATACCTCCCACAAGACCTGAACAAAAAGCAAAAATTGTTCCACTGGCAAAATCCGACGGTATCAGCGAGGAAGAATTCACTACCGCCTTTCGAACGAGAGGAGCGTTTGTTCCTCCCCCGCTTTCACTCCTTGAAGAAGACACCGGAAAGCCGGGTGTTGGTGATATTAAGGCAAACTCAAATATCATTAAGCGTACCCTGCTTAATTTCGGTATCAATGTGGAAATGGATGAGATATCTATCGGCCCTTCGGTGACCCGCTACGCACTCAAACCGGCAGAAGGAGTAAAATTGTCGAAAATCGTCGCACTGCAAAATGACTTGTCCCTCGCCTTGGCGGCACACCCCCTACGTATTGAAGCCCCAATCCCGGGCAAATCCCTTGTCGGTATCGAAATCCCGAATACAACCAAAACAACCGTCCGTCTTGGCTCCATGTTAGCATCGGATCAATTTGCCGGTTCAAGTAAGCCATTACTTATGGCGATGGGTCGTACGGTTGCTGGCGCGGCGCTCTTTGCCGACCTTGCCAAGTCGCCGCACATGCTTATCGCTGGTGCGACGGGTTCAGGAAAGTCAGTCACCATTCATGCACTCATTCTCTCTTTATTATATCGAAACTCACCGGAGGCAATGCGATTTATTATGATCGATCCAAAACGTGTCGAACTGACGTTATACAACAAAATACCCCATCTCCTCACGCCCGTTATTACCGATGCAAAGAAGAGTATTCTGTCACTTCGATGGGCGGCAAAAGAAATGGAACGGCGTTACGAAATCCTCGAAAGTACCGGCTCACGAGACATCCAGTCGTATCACAAAAACATCTACGAACCGGCACTCGAAAAGAATAAGAAGTCGGATACCGAGCTGCCCGACCCCATGCCGTTTATTGTCATCGTGTTAGACGAACTCGCTGACATCATGACGTCCTACCCCCGCGAGCTTGAGGCGGCCATTGTGCGATTGGCACAAATGTCACGTGCGGTGGGCATTCATCTTATCCTGTCGACCCAGCGCCCTTCAACCGAGGTGATCACCGGCCTGATCAAAGCAAACATTCCTTCGCGCGTTGCCTTGCAAGTACCCTCGCAAATTGACTCTCGCACGATTATCGATATGCCCGGGGCAGAAAAGCTCTTGGGTGCCGGCGACATGCTCTATCTGGGCGGTGACATGTCAAAGCCGGTACGTCTGCAATGTTCGTTTGTCTCAGAACCAGAGACCAAGAAGGTGGTGAAGTACTTGATCGATCAGTACGAAGACCTGGCACCGAACGAAATTCATATCAGCGAACCAACCTCTTCAGGAGATATGTTTACCGAAAAGTCAGTCTCTGGGTTTGGTGATGCGGACATGGGAGACGATGATGAACTGTATGAATCGGCGCGTGAAGCAGTCATGCAAGCGGGCAAGGCTTCGACCTCATATCTCCAGCGCAAACTCAAAGTGGGCTACGCCCGTGCCGCACGGCTCATTGACCTCTTGGAGGAGCGGGGTGTGGTAGGCCCGGGAGAGGGAGCTAAACCTCGTGAGGTATATGGGACATCCGGAGCAAGTTTTGGCCTTGATAAAGACAGAGCGATGACCGAAGAACTTCTTAATACCGAGAAATCCACAGGTACAGACGATACTGCTGTCTAAAAGACAGATCGTTTGTGCTATACTAATACTTATGCAATATCAGACAAAAAAGAAACTGACGCGATACATTGGGATTTTTTTGGCACTGCTTATTGTGTCTTATACGGCTTTCGAAATGAAAGACGTCGCTCGAGGGCCTGAACTTGTCATTGACTATCCGACATCGGGGGCAACGGTTACGACCGGACTTATTTCTGTTAAAGGTTCCGTGGAACGCATATCTGCTATTCAGATCAACGGCAACGAGCTCTTTACCGACCTCTCGGGTCATTTCACAAAAGATATCCTCTTGTCAGAAGGCTACAATGTGATAGAAGTACGAGCAGAAGATCGACTCGGACGCACTATAGAAAAGAAAATTGAGCTGGTGGCGAAAAACAGCAGTCAGGGAACCCCGGTTGCCCTTTCGCGCCAGTCAGTCACTTACTAAGTAATCAATCATTATGGCAAAAAAACAGACAGCCGAAAGACCTTCGGCGGGAGTTGAGAACGCAATCAAAGCGATCCAGACAAAGTTTGGTGAAGGTTCGATCATGCGCTTGGGTGAAAAGCCGCATGTCGACGTCGATGCGGTGCCGACAGGTTCACTCGGACTCGATCTTGCACTCGGCGTCGGGGGACTCCCCCGTGGTCGTATTATCGAGATTTATGGACCGGAATCTTCGGGTAAAACAACCTTATCTTTGCATGTCATCGCCGAAGCACAAAAGAAAGGAGGAGTATGCGCCTTCATCGATGCCGAGCATGCAATGGACCCCGAGTATTCAAAAAAGCTTGGAGTCAAGATCAACGATCTTCTCATTTCTCAACCCGACAATGGCGAACAGGCCCTCGAAATAGCGGACAGTCTTATTCGTTCTGGCCAGATTGACGTGCTAGTCGTCGACTCCGTCGCGGCACTTACCCCAAAAGATGAGATTGAGGGTGATATGGGCGCATTTCATGTTGGCAAACAAGCGCGACTTATGTCTCAGGCGCTACGCAAGATGACGGCGATTGTCGCCAAAAGTAAAACAGTCGTTATTTTTATCAACCAAATCAGGATGCAGATCGGGGTGATGTTTGGCAACCCAGAGACGACGCCAGGTGGCAAGGCCCTCAAATTCTACTCATCCGTTCGGATCGATATACGCCGCATTGCCCAAATTAAAAAAGGTGAAGACGTCGTTGGCTCGCGCACCCGTGCCAAAGTGGTAAAAAATAAAGTGGCAGCACCGTTCAAGTTCGCCGAATTCGACATCATCTATAACGAAGGCATCTCCCCAGAGGGTGAGATTATTGCACTTGCAGAAAAGCAAGGCATTATCCAAAAAAGTGGGACGAGCTACGCATACGGTGAAGTAAAGCTCGGACGCGGGTATGATGCAACACGAACCTTTCTCAAGGAAAATTCCAAGGTAGCCAGTGAACTCAGAAAGAAAATAATCGAAAATGCAGAGAAAGGCGCGCTTGATATGAAATCACCCGCAGTGGAAACGGGCGAAGATGAGAAGGAGCCGGTAGAAGAGTAGTCGTTATACGACGACAGCCTCCGGAATCGAAAAATCCTTACGAAGAGCATCGATAACCGTCCAGACGGCCAATACTCCGATAAGCGCAAACGTGATTTGCACCGATGCCTGCGTATGCGCAAATGCATACTCCAGGTAGGTTATCATTTGGTCTATCCCGCCGGTTTGTAATGTATTCATAATGACACTACGAAGCGACACAAGCTGACGTAGAATGAGGACCAACATCCCGATCCCCATCAATTTGAGCGCAAGCGAGTGATAGACCGTCCGAAGTAACCAGAATGTATATACCCGGCGCATTACTTTAGATTTTAGGGTATTCATAGATTTTTAAAATTACCTGTTCAAATTTTTGATGCCCGTTCACGGAAAGCCTCTTTTGCGCGATGAATACGCGTCTTGATGGCACCGAGCGAAACACCTTCTTCCTCCGCGATCTGCTCTTGCGGCTTGTCATCGATGAAGTGGGCGGTAAGTGCACGCCCATAAGCCTCTGGCAGCGTTGCTACAATCGACTCGACATAATCACGGAGTTCTTTTGAGGCAAGGTCGGGCATCGAAGGATCCGGCAAAACCTCTCGAAGCTCATCTTTTAATATATCAACATCCCCCTTCCTCTTGTCTAACTTCTTGTATTGAGTAAAGGTTACGTTCAGAAGAATTTTATACGCCCACGAGGTAAACGAGGCACCGGGGATTTTCTTGAACTTCCCCGCATTAAGATAAATCTTTACAAATGTTTCTTGGAGAATATCCTCAACTTCGGGTCGATCACCGATAATGCGTTTCGCCTTACGGCGAAATTTCTCTTCGTGTCTATCGAAGATGATTGAAAAGAGACGCGGGTTCACGACCGAAAGGGCCAAAATCTCCTCGTCGGGCTTCATTGCGATGTCTGTTGACTCATGTAGCATCTATAACAGTATACCATAGATCGAGGTTGCTCAGCGTTATACATTCATGGTACTATGGTCTCCCGTGAGTAACATAACTATCTAAAAATATGCTTGATTACAGCGATATAAAAGAAAAGAAGGTGATTATTTTTGAAGGAGAACCCTACCAAGTTCTCTCCTCACACGTCTTTCGTAAACAGCAACGTAAGCCGGTCAACGCCACGAAGTTGCGTGGTCTCATTAGCGGCCGTGTGATCGAATACTCTTTCCATCAGAACGAGAAGGCCGAGGAGGCCGAGCTCTCCAGACGCCAAATCAAATATCTTTATACCAATAAGGGTCAGTACTGGTTTTGCGAAATGAACGACCCTTCAAAGCGCTTCGAGCTTATGGAAGACGTAATCGGCGAACAAGCGAAGTTTCTGAAGGCTAACATGGCAGTCGAGGCACTTGTTTTCGACGAGAAAATAATCGGCGCCAAGCTCCCCATCAAACTCGAGGTGAAGGTAGTAGAGGCCGCACCGGGCGTTAAGGGTGATACCGCGAAAGGCGGCATGAAGATTGTGAAGATAGAAACTGGTGCATCGGTAAACGCCCCGCTTTTCGTCAATGAGGGTGATATACTGGTCATCAATACCGAAACGGGTGAATACGTAGAACGTCTATCGAAGTAAAGACCGGGGGGCAAGAGGAGTTTTTCTTGCGAGGGCCTATCGCGAAATAAACGGGATGAGTGAGAGGTGACGAGCACGCTTGATGGCTGAGTCAAGCTTGCGTTGATGTTTGGCGCAGGTCGAGGTTTTGCGGCGAGAGAGAATGCGCGCGTGCGGAGAGAGGAACCGTTTTAGAAGTTCCGTTTCTTTATAATCGATTGTCTTGAAATTGTTGTTACAGAAATAACACTGTTTGGCGGAAGAAATCATGGGAATTTTTAGTTATAGTTTCTAGTTTTTAAAATGGTATATCCTCTAAATTACTTTCTTCCTCAGGATATTCAATTGTGTCGACTGCAGGAGCCGAAGGTTGACTACTTGGAGTCTTGGACTCTCCGGATGACGATGTGTAACCAGCACCACCTGCCGGCTTTTGGCCGAATTGCACCGTATCGGCGATAATCTCTGTGCGATACTTCTTCTGGCCATCTTTTTTATCGTCCCAGCTTCGAGTCTGCAGGCGCCCCTCGACATAGACGGACTGTCCACGCTTGAGGTACTGTGCCGATGTTTCCGCCTGACGGCCGAATACAACTACGTTGTGATACTCGGTTGACTCCTGTTTTGCTCCCGCCTTATCCTTCCATACACGATTTGTGGCCAGACTAAAAGAGGTCACCTTATTACCGTTCGGCAAAGCTCGCATCTCCGGATCGCGGGTCAGATTACCAATAAGAAGTACTTTGTTGAGGTACATAGATTATGAAAGGAGATCTTCGATCTGTTTGTCAATCTCAGCTTCACTGAGAACTTTTTTGGGCTCTTCGTTGGTGATAATCGGTTTTGGTTCTATGGTTGTCTTGATCGGATCCGCCTCAGGCATCGGTACACGCTCGGGGGGGAGATCACTCGCGACCGTTTCTACTGATCGCTCTTCGGTCGGGATCCGGCGAACCGGGCGCACGTCGAGGTACGCATAGGTGATCGCCAAGCGAAGAAGATGCTGCATCGAACGGAGTTCTGTCTGAATAACAGGAAGCTCGGTCGAATCAACTTCGATCTTGAGCCAACCAAAAAGTCCTTGGTCATAGGTGCTCTTTTTCCCTTCCCATGTCCTGACGACAGGGTATGCCAAAGCACGAAGCTTGGGGGCATCCGTTTCAAAGATGCTACCACCACGGCCTTCGATCACCTTGCGCATATGCTCAACCTGCTCTGCGGCGGCATCTTCGGGGAGAAGCGGACTCAGAACAAACATTACATCATATTTTACCTTGTTTTCGATTTCAGTCATAGTTTGCCTATAATACCAGATTTTCTTAAAATTTCAAGCCGAAGAAGCGCACGGCGTTACCGAGGAGCCTCTGCTCGGTCTCTGCAACAGATAGACCTTTAATGAGCGCAACACGTGCGGAGATGAGCCGTACGTAGGAGGATTCGTTACGTTTACCACGATAGGGTGTCGGTGTAATGTAAGGTGCATCGGTCTCGACCATCATAGAATCAAGCGGGACGTATTTCACCACGTCGTCGTAGTCATGCGTAAAGGTAATAACTCCCGTAAATGAGAGTGTATATTCCAAAGACAAAAATTTTCGAGCGGTTTCTATGTCACCAGCAAAGAAATGGACGTTGGCTTTTACTTTTGCTTTGCTATGCAACAGGTGAAAGGCGTCCATATACGCCGCTCCCCCGCCGGCACCCTTACCCTGACGAATATGAAGCATGAGTGGCTTGTTCAGTTCATTTGCCAATGCTATCTGCGCATCAAACACACTCATTTGTTTTAACTTTGTTTTTTCATCAAGATGAAAATAATCTAGGCCACATTCGCCTATTGCCACAACCTTTTCATCTCCACCAATTTTTTTGTAATACTCAAAATCGAACTTTTCTCCGCGAGAAACAAAACCTTCGGTGTTAGCCGCTGACCCGGGTTGCTCTATTTCATCCTTGTCATGATATGACTTGGTCGTATGTATGGGGTGCAGACCAACCGTCGCCCACGTATGTGGGTATGCTTGTGCGAGCTCTACTGCCCTGAGTGAGGTATCCTTTTGTGTACCTACCACGACCTGTCCGACCGAAGCCTCTTCTGCACGTTGCATGACCAGAGACCTATCGACTTCGTAAGCCGCAAACTGGGGGTGGGTGTGTATGTCAATAAGCTTGAGTGACATCATTCTTTGCGAAGGAAGAGAGGCTCGGCAGGTTTCTTGTTCTCTTTGATGCACGCTACGATTTTTTCTGCGGTTTGCGGTATGAATGCGTGGAGGAGGAATGCAACATCGCGAAGACCTGCGACCAGTTCACGTACGATAACCCTTGCCGCTTCTTGGTCGGTCTTCCAGACGGTAAACGGTCTTGATTCTTGAATTTTTTGATCTAACTTTTGGATCATATCGAAGACTACGTCGAATGCTTTTTTGAATTCGTACTGGTCCAAAAATTCTGTAACTCGGGGTAATTCCAGAGGTGAGACCTTTTGGGTGCTTAAGGTCTCACCTCTAACTTCCGAACCCAAATACTCCTCGCTCATTTTCATGATTCTGGAAACAAGATTGCCGAGTCCATTTGCCAAGTTGGCGTTATAGGCGTTTTTGAAAAGCTCCATACTAAATTCACCATCTTCAAAGGGGGTCACCTCGCGGAGCAGATAATAGCGTACCGCATCTGCCGAATACTCATTGACGACATCAAAAGGACTTATCACATTCCCAAGAGACTTGCTCATTTTTTGCCCGCCCGGGCCGGTCAGAAATCCGTTCATCACTATCTGCCTGCTCTGCGGCAAATCAGCCGACATGAGCATTGCCTGCCAGATAGCCACCTGTTGGCGACCCTGGTCCTTACCACAGAATTGTATAACCGGCCACCAGGAGTTGAACTCTTCCATCCGGTCGGGCCAGCCGATAGCAGAAATATAATTGACGAGGGCATCGAACCAGACATACATCACGTGGTCTGGGTCACCCGGTACCTCAATCCCCCACGGCATCTTACTCTTCAAGCGTGAGATACTGAAGTCCTGCAAACCACTGGCAACAAAATTCTTTACTTCATTAAAGCGTTTCTCGGGCAAAAAGAACCCGGGATTTTTCTCGTAAAAATCTGCCAGTCGCTGTTCGTATTTTGAAAATCTAAAGAAATAGTTCTCTTCGTTAATAATCTGAATCGGCCGATTCGGATGTATTGGACAAATGCCCCGATCGAGTTCGGAGTCCTGTTTCTCGAGCTCGCAACCAACACAGTACTTCATCTGATACTGTTTTTTGTAAATATCTCCCGCATCTGCACAACGCTTCCAGAATTCAGTTGCCGCCATCACGTGGTGTGGGTCTGTGGTACGAATAAAGTTTGTAGTGCTTATATTGAGGAGATATGCGAGTTTTTCCCACTGTGGCGCAATGCTATCCGTATAACTCTGTGGATCCTGTCCGAGTTCAGTCGCTTTGTCGTATACCTTCTGCCCATGTTCGTCCACCCCAAAGTTAAAGAAAACTTCATACCCTTGGGCACGTTTGTAGCGGGCTATGACATCGGCGTGCAAAATCTCAATCCCAAAGCCGATATGCGGATCAGCATTAACGTACGGGATGGTCGTCGTAATGTATAGCTTCTGCATGTGTTACTTTTGAGCTATTTGACGGCCGGCAAGCTTTCTGCGCTCGTGATCGGAGAGTACCTCCATGAGCACGGTCGCGACCGGTACCGCTATGAGAATCCCCAAAAAACCAAAGAGTTGTCCGCCAACGATAAGGGCTAGAATTACCAAAATAGGGGGAATGCCGACAATCTTACGCACAACAAGCGGATAGATCAAGTGGTTCTCAAATTGTTGGATAATAATGTAAAAACCCAGGATAAAAAGTCCCATGACGTATCCTTCAGAAAAGCCCAGAAGAACAGCCGGTACCGCCGAAAGAATCGGCCCGAACACGGGAATAATTTCGAAAATCGCGGCGAGAACAGCAAGGAGTAGTGCATATTTAATGCCAAAGATTGCGAGTCCGAGATACACGAAGACACCGATCAACACACCAAGCAGTACCTGGCCTTGCATCCAGTAGCCGATCTTTTTTCGCGAACGCTTCCAGAGGTCTATTAAATACTCTTCGTATTGATCACTTGCGACGAGCCGAATGAAGTTGTCGATACCCTGCTCCTGTACCGCAAGATAAAATGAGAGCACGATAATAAGTACAAACGTAAAGACGCTTCCGGCGAGCATCCCAGCCGTACGCACGACGTTTCCTCCAACTTCTGCTGCCGTGCCACCAGGAATCAATGCGTCAAGAAGAGAAAATTCTGCGCGTAAATTATCGACAATTTGCGGGAAGCTGTCGGTAAAAGGCGCGAGTATCTCTGACTGTGCAATAATCGCTGGCAGTTGTTTCCCTACCACCGCAAGATCAGTAAAAAGTGGCGGGACAAAGAAGTAAAATATCGAAAGCAGGATAATCGTGACGCCTAGATAGATACTGATGACGGCCGGAATACGCGGCATGCGATAGCGCGAAAGCCATCGTATCGCCGGTTCAATGGCAGAGGCAATAACGATCGAAGCAACAATCGCAATAATCAAATCTCTGAGTAGGAAAATCAAAACCGCCAAAGCAACCCAGAATATGACTCTGACAATACTATCATTGGTGATAGAAAATTTGGTCTCGTGCATTAGTTAGTACTATACACTACAAATCTTCCGGTGTCAGCCCTGTTTTCTTGGCGATACGCGCAAGCATGCACGGCCCAATCTCCTCGTCTTCATGAAAAGCCCAGACGTACTCATCATAACCGGCACGAGCCAAAACAACATGTGATCCACGTTGATGTTTTACTTGCCAACCAATTCGCAAAAGAGTCTTAAATACTTTTGCTGCTTTGGATGCGGGCCAGTCGCTCATGCGAAGCTAAATGCAATAGAAGTAAGTTCCGTCTTCTCCTCCCCCGCATCGAGTTGGTCGGCGACAACACGTAAAGCCAGTGCTTCTGCCTTTGCCACGGCATCTTCTTTTGTCACACCATACGTAAGAACACCCGGCAGCTCCTGCACATCGGCAATCCAGCGCCCGTCAGCTTCCTGCTCAATTTCAATAGTGAATTTGTTCATATTTCTATTGTATCCCCTTTTGTATATATGACGCAAGGTCGCTGATTTTCATACGAGTTTGTGCCCCTGTGTCTCTATCGCGCACTGTTACTGTGTCTTTCGATTCTGGAGTTTCGCCAAGTGTGTCAAAGTCTATGGTGATACACCATGGTGTGCCGATCTCGTCTTGGCGGCGGTAGCGCTTGCCTATGTTGCCGTTATCGTCCCACTCTACTCTAAAGTCTGCCTTAAGCATGGTAAAGACTTCACGGGCCTTGGCAACCAGTTCCGGCTTATTGCGAAGCAGTGGGAAGACCGCAGCTTTGACCGGAGCCAAACTGGGTTTGAGTTTGAGTACAATGCGTTTCTCGCCCCCGAGCTCGTCTTCAGTATATGCTTCTGATACAACAGCGAGAAATAGACGTCCAGTCCCCATAGAAGTTTCCAAAATCCAGGGGATATACTTCTCCCCTGTTTCGGGATCGGTATACGACAGATCGACACCCGAGAATTTCATATGTTGTGATAAATCATAATCGGTGCGATCGTGGATACCTTCGACCTCGTCAAATCCGTATGAG
>Ga0208375_1004307_pt1 | contig 11324 bp, 9 predicted proteins | sample RifOxyD1_FD_184038 | JGI IMG/M metagenome (GOLD analysis project Ga0208375, IMG submission 184038) | Soil microbial communities from Rifle, Colorado - Rifle Oxygen_injection D1 (SPAdes) | ecosystem: Environmental > Terrestrial > Deep subsurface > Rock core/Sediment | place: Rifle, Colorado... | reverse complement strand
AAAAAATAGCTGTAATTTTAGGTATAGTGTTATTAGCGGCGGGCTTTGGTTTTTATTTATTAAGTAAACCAGCGCCAGTAAAAATAGACGACAAATCTTTAGTTCAAGCTAATGATAATAACATTTCCGCCGAAGGCGGAAGTGCCTTAACGAATTTAGGAAAAACTATGAAAGCAACTATCCAAACTAGCAAAGGAGATATTCAAGTCGAATTATACGAAGAAAAAGTACCAAAGACCGTAGCTAATTTTGTAAAGTTAGTTAAAGAGGGTTTTTATGATGGTATTTATTTTCATCGTGTGATTCAAGACTTTATGATTCAGACTGGTGATCCACAAGCCAAAGGAACTGCTGGGGTAGATTTTACTTATGATCAAATTGTTGGTAGCGCTTTGCCAATCGCTGGTACTGGTGGTCCAGGCTATAAGTTTGAAGATGAATTTGACTCAAGTTTAAAACATGATGGCCCTGGTGTTTTGTCCATGGCAAATTCTGGACCAAATACTAATGGCTCTCAATTTTTTATCACTCATGTGGCTACGCCTTGGCTAGATGGTAAGCATACAGTTTTTGGTAAAGTTTTAGTGGGTCAAGATGTAGTAAATCAAATAGTTCAAGGCGATAAAATAGAAAAAATTATTATTTTAGAGGAATAATCTTATGTTGGATATTAAATTCATCAAGGAAAATAAAGAGTTAGTCGCAAAAAATAACGCCAGCAGAGGAGTGCATTTGGACTTGAATCATGTACTTGAAGTTTATCAAGAAAAAAATGATTTATTAAAAAATGTTGAAACTAAAAGACAGTTGCGTAAAGCTAACTCGAAAACTAAACCAAACGAAGCTACTATTCAAGCCATGAAGGCTCTTGGTGGAGAGCTCAACACTTTAGAGCAAGAGCTAAAAGACAAAGAACAAGAATTAAATTTATTACTTTGGCAGATACCAAATATCAATGCCTTGGATGTGCCGGTCGGCGGAGAAGAGGATAGTGTGGTGATTAAGACTGTTGGTAAAATACCAGAGTTTTCTTTTCCTATTTTAGATCATGCTGACTTGGGTAAAAATTTAGATTTGATTGATATGGAGCAGGGCGCCAAAGTCTCTGGAGCAAGATTTTGGTATTTGAAAAATGAATTAGTTGATTTAGAGTTTGCTTTGCTGCAATTTGTTTGGGCGAAGATTTCGGCGGCTGGCTTTAAGCCTTTAGCTGTGCCGCATTTAGTCAAGGAGCAAGCCATGTTTGGTACAGGATTTTTCCCAGCTGATAAAAATGAGATTTATCAAGTCAACGTTGATGAAGATACTTTATATTTGATCGGCACAGCCGAAGTGCCACTGATTAGCTATCACGCTGATCAAGTTTTAGATTTAAAAAATGCGAAAAAATATTTTGCTTTTACGCCAGCTTATCGTAAAGAAGCAGGCTCTTATGGCAAAGATACCAAAGGAATTTTGCGTGGCCATCAGTTTGATAAAATAGAAATGGTAGTTTTCTGTCGCCCAGAAGAAGCAAGAATTTATCATCAAGAAATTTTAAAAGTAGAAGAGTCAATCTGGCAAGACTTAAAAATCCCTTATCATGTTTTAAATATCGCCAGTGGTGATTTAGGCTCACCCGCTGCTCAAAAGTATGATATCGAAGCTTGGTTGCCAGCGCAAAACACTTATCGCGAAGTGACTTCTTGTTCAAATACGACTGACTTTCAAAGCCGACGTTTAAATATCAAGTATGAACAAGCTGGTAAAAAAGAATTCGTTTATACTTTAAATGGTACCGGTATGGCTTTTGGTAGAGCTTTGATTGCTATTATGGAAAACTATCAAACCAAGGATAGAAGTATTGAGGTACCAAAAGTTTTGCGTAAATATTTGAGCTTTAAAAAAATTAGTCACAAAAAATCATAAGCATGCTGACTTGGCTAGAAATAAATCAAAAAAATTTACAACATAATCTTCAGCAGTTTAAAAATATAGTAGCCAGTTCTGCTATTTGGCCAGTAGTGAAAAGTAATGCTTATGGTCATGGCTTAGCAGAAATTGTTTCTTTACTAGACAAAGATCCAAATGTCGCTGGTCTAGCGGTCGTTAATTTAGCTGAAGCATTAGAAGTAAGCACCTTAAGCTCTAAGCCAATTATGGTTTTGAGCTATTTTGAACAAGACGAGGAGAAATTAAAAAATTTGAGTTTAAATATTTCTTTGCCAGTTTATACTTTAGTGCAAATTGAGTATCTAGATAATTTAGCTAAAAGTTGTGTTAAAAAATTTACTGTTAATATTAAAATAGATACTGGTACTGGACGTTTAGGTTTTGCTTTAAGCGAAGCAGAGACTGTGATAAAGCAAATTTTAGCTAAAGAAAATTTGCAAGTAAATAGTATTTTTTCTCACTTTGCTGAAAGCGAAGCAGAAAATACAGATTTTACCAAACAACAATTAGCTGATTTTCAAGTTTTGACTACAAAATTTCCGCAAATTAAAAAACACATGGCTTGTTCAGCAGCGACAGTAAATCAAGCTGAAGCGCGAGCTGATTTAATCCGTCTGGGTTTAAGCTTGTATGGTTTATGGCCAAGTGAAGCAACTAAATATCAAGGCTATTTAGCTAAACTATGTTTAAAACCGATTTTAACTTGGAAAACAAAAATTATTCAAATTAAAAAAATGCCCGCCGGTACTACAATTGGCTATAATCGTACCTATACTTGCCCAGAAGATTGTCAGCTTGCAGTTTTACCAGTAGGCTATAACGAAGGCTATCCTAGAAGCTTGTCAAATAAATCTTTTGTTTTATTACAAGGCAAAAAATATCCTGTCCGCGGAAATATTTGTATGAATCTGATGATGGTGGAATTACCAAGTGGTTTGAGTGTCAAAGAGGGGGAAGTAGTGGTATTATTAGGCAGAGATGGAGACAGTGAAATCAGCGCTGAAGAGCTAGCGACTCTAGCCGGGACGATAAATTATGAAATAGTGACGAGAATTAATACTAACTTGCCGAGGATAATTATTTAATATTATATATTACACGACACAAGATATGAGGGTCAAGACAGAGAGGAGATGGCAAAGGCATTTGCCTGGCCAGACACAAAAATTAGTTAGAAACTATTATCAGCAACAGTCAACGAATAAAACCAATCGTTTGAAGCAAATTATTTTTGTTATTTTTTTAGTTTTAGTTTTACAATCTATTTTTCAAATCAAATTATTTCGTCTCACTAAAATAGAAATTAATAACAACCAAGAGATATCAGCCGACGAAGTTAAAAATTTTGTCCAGAGTCAATTAGATCGTAGCCGTTTAATCATGTTTAAGAACAATAATTATTTTTTAGTGAAAATAAGTCGCTTAGAAAAAGACTTAATGACTAATTTTAATCTTGATGGCGCTGAAGTCACTAAAAGTTTTCCGCATACCATTAAAATTAAGCTCCAAGAAAAAATCTCACAATTTATTTGGCAACGAGATGATACTTTATACCTTGTCAGTGCCAAAGGTGCCTTAAATCGCCAAATAGAGGCTTTGGACGAAAAATACCTTGTTTTACAGGACTTAAGAGCACAGAAGCCTAGCAATGAACAAATATTAAATGATAATGAGCTAAATTTAATCAATAAAATAGGTGATGCCTGGGCAGCTAACTTTAGTGATAATAATAAGCTTACTAGAATATATCTAAGTGATGATTTGAGTCAGCTCAATGTTCAGGTCAAAGCTGGCTATGTGATTAAATTAGATGCTACCAAAGACATCAATGAGCAGTTAAATAATTTAAAAAAAGTTTTAGCGGAAAATATTATTACTGATCCTAATAGTGTTGAATATATAGATTTGAGATTTGGTGATAGAATATTTTTTAAATAAAATATTTCTTCTAATTCTTCCGCCAATGGCGGAAGAGCTTAAGTGGCCTTATATTATTCCTGCCTTTGGCAGGAATTTATAGTTGTGCGTATTTTATTGAGATTATTGAATTGAGTATAATAACCCTTACACTCAATTTGACAATACTCAAATCTGCCATTATAATTAAGATATTAATAAATATACAAATGGCAAAATATCAACTTCCCCTGCTAGATGAATTTTTAGAGAACATCCAATCTAACAACTACTCGCCCGAAACAGTTTATAACTATGAACGTGATTTAAATATTTTTGAAATATTTTTATCCGAGGATTTAAAAATTCCTTTTAAGGATTTGACCAAAAGGTCATTGATCAAATTTAAGGCCTACCTCTCCTCTACTGACAGACTGACACCTGCTCACGAGCCGAGTAAAATGCAATTAGTTAGTTTTAGTATCAATAGAATTTTATCCGCCTTAAGATCTTATCTGAAATTTTTATCGGACATGGATTACAAAAGTCCGATCAATGCTGATGCAGTCAAATTACTCAAAACCGAAAAAAAGCACGCGCAGGTAGCCGAGATGTCAGAACTGATCCAAATCATCGAAGCGCCCTATAAATTTGAAAAAGAAATTAATATCAAATTTCGTAATCGAGCGATGCTCGAGACTTTGTTTGCGACTGGTATGCGTATTTCAGAACTTTTATCTCTCAAGCGTGAACAGCTAGATAAAACTGGCCGTATCTATATCATGGGTAAAGGTAAAAAACAGCGCTTTGTTTATTTGACACCACGGGCTATTTCGCATTTACAAATTTATCTCAAAACCAGAGTAGATACATCTCCTTTTATGTTTATCCCTTATCGTGGACGTAACAATCAAGATAAAAATAAAAAAATATCTACTAACTATGTCCAGTTTAAATTAAAAAGATACCGTGAATTATTAGGTATCAACGTCCCCATCTCACCACACTCTTTAAGACATGGCTTTGCTACTTATTTAGCAGAAAATGGTGCTAATCCGGCTGCTATTCAGATTTTATTGGGTCATGAGTCATTAGATACTACTACTCGCTATGTCCATGCTTCTGATAAATACGCAGAACGTGTTCATACCCAGTTTCATCCTCTTAAAAAATAGCATATTGACACAAAATTCTTTTTAAATTAAGCTTAAAAAGAAAGAGGCTCTTCAAATCACAAAAAGACAAGCGGAGGTGCACCATGTCAAACGCAGAAAATGAAAAATTAAAAGAGTGGTTGTTCAAGGATGCTTTGATGATAGCGGCACTATCAGCATCAGTATTTTTTGAGTCACCTAAAACAACATGGATGTTTTTTCTGCTGGTTGTCATGTTGGTTCTTTTTTCTGGCCTTTTTCTTTACACCTTGTATCGTTGGTTGAGACTACGTCGTAATTTCTCTGTTTCTGATTAGTGATCAGACCACGTTTTGACTTCAGCCCGAGATCTTATCGGGCTTTTCTATTTAAAAAAAGAGAGCCCCGCTGTCATCCTCGCGCCTGCCTGTCGGTAGGCAGGTATGCGGGGAATGGGGCTTTAGCTGTCTGCAGATTGCATCACTTCTCGTGAGGAAGCTTGTTGATCGACCTGATGCTCAGTTCGGTGGCTTGTTGTTTGGCCACTTGTTTTTTTGATAAATGAGCCGCCCAAGCAAGAGAGCCAAAAGCGATCAAACCAAGTAAAATTATAGCCCCGATCCTGATGGGTTGTGAGATGTTTGGCTCTTTGGTCGGTGAAGTGATTCGTGGAATCTCAACGCGTCTGGTTGCTTCACTGAAATGTTGGCGTCCCATTTTGCACCCCTCTGCATTTAGAAGTGGAAGGTTCTTTTAATTTAGTAAATACTAGCGAATAAGTAAAATTTAGTCAAACTAAAAACACCCCGTACAGGGGTGTTTGTTTTTAATTTAAATAATTGAGTGGATTTACTGGAATGCCGTTGACACGAGTTTCAAAGTGTAAATGCGGTCCAGAAGTAAATGGTCCAGCTCCCTTGGTGCCTGGCATACCACCAGAATAGCCAATAATCTGTCCTTGGGTGACGAACTGATCTTCGGCCACCGAGATGATATTTACATGGCCGTAGACAGTCGATAAACCATCAGCATGAACGAGCATGATATAGCTATAGCCATATTGTCCACCATCTTTAGTTTTGGCTACATAGCCAGAGTCAGCTGCCTTGATAGCTGTGCCTTGAGCAGCTCTGATGTCGATAGCTGGATGCTCAAAAATATAACGATAAGGATAATCAGGGTCATGAAAATAAGCAGTCACAATTTGTGATGGTACTGGCCAAATCAAACCTTCGCTTTTTAATTCCCCGGATTGTAATTTACGATTTAGTTTTTCGCGAGCTATTTTTTCTAAATAGACAATATCCGCATCGATCTGGGCTTGTTCAGCTTTGGCTTGGGCTAAAAGTTGTTGAAATTTGGCTTCTTGGCCGTGAGTTTTTTCTAGTAAATAATATTTTACTTCTTTTTGGCCACCTAACAAATCTTTTTTAGCCTCTAGCCTCTCCCCCAAAATAACTAGCTCATTTTTATTTGTCTCTAAAGAATTTCTGTCATCAACTAAAGAATTTTTCATCTTTTCTAATTCTTTGACATTTTCTAACAAGCCATCTTGCAAACTCTCTAAACGATCAAGTTCAGAAATAAAGTCACTAAAACGATCATTTAAGAGAAGCATCTCTAAAATACCAGTTTTTTGTTGTTCACGATGTAAACCACGTAGGGTTTCAGCGATATTTTCTTTTTGGTTAGCAATTTCTGCTTCTTTACTTTGAATTTGTAATTCGGTATTTTTGATTTTTAAATCAGTGGTTTCTTTTTCTAGCTCCAAAGACTGGACCTCGAGATTAATTTTAGCAATGCTGTTATCTAGAGATGCTACTTGGCTAGATAAATTAGTTAATTCTTTTTGCTTAGTATTAATATTTTTTTGGTAGACTTCTACCTGTCTTTTTAGTTCTGTAATACTCGCTCGCTTATTATTTATATCTTGATTGATTTGCCAGATTTCTTTATTGGCGGCATCAAAGTTATATTCTACTCCCCTGACAATATTAGGTAACAAAAAAGTCGTCGAAAAAACGACTAAAATAATTTTGCTAAATAATTTTTGCTTTTCTATTTTTATTTTCTTCATTATATTTTATACTACAATATATTATAACAGATTTTAGCAAAAAAGAAAACACCCCCGATGGGGGGTGTTTACAAAATGTTTTATAATTTATCTAAAGCTAATTTAATTCTCTTTAAGCTCTCTTCTTTGCCTAAAACTTCTAAAATTTCTGTTGGGCTTGGTGATTTATCTTGTCCTGACAAAGCCACTCGAATTGGCCAAAAAACATCGCCAGCTGTTAAATCATTTTTGGCTAACAAGTCATTGAGATCTTGTCTTAAAGTTTCTTCTTGCCAAGCACTTTCAGCTAAATTATTTAAAAAAGTATAAGCAATATTTAAGCCAGTTTTTGTTTTGGTTTCATCGCTTTTTTTGAAAATAAGCATTGCTTTATCATAATCTGGTAATTGCCAAATAAAACTCGCAACTTGAGCTAATTGTGACAGATTATCTAGACGAGAAGAAAATAGTTTAAAGATTTTATGTTTTTGTTCATCACTTAAGTCACTTGGTAAAAAACTAAAAGCTTGCGCTAAAATTTCTGGTGATTTATTTTCTCGGATATAGCTAGCATTAAACCAATTTAATTTTTGAATATCAAAAATGGCGCCGGTCTTGTTGATATTTTCTAGAGAAAAATTAGCTACTAATTCTTCTAGCGTAAAAAACTCTCTTTCATCTTTTGGATTCCAGCCCAATAAAGCCACATAGTTTAAAATAGCTTCTTTTAAATAACCTTTTTTGACAAAATCCTCTACTGCCACATCACCTTGTCTTTTGGATAGTTTGGATCTATCCGGATTTAATAATAGCGGCAAATGCACAAAAGTCGGTGCTTGCCAGCCAAAAGCTTGATACAACAAAAGATGTTTTGGCAAAGATGCTAGCCATTCTTCACCTCTAAAGACATGAGAAATTTGCATATCATGGTCATCAATGACATTGGCTAGATGATAGGTAGGAAAACCATCAGATTTTAAAAGCACAAAATCATCTAAATCCTCTGTATTAACTTTAATTTCTCCATAAACAGTGTCATGAGCTATTACTTCTTTATTTATGGGCATTCTAAAACGAATGACTGCTTTTTCGCCAGCTTTTAGCTTAGTTTCTACTTCTTCTGTGTTTAAATCACGACAATGACCATCATATTTTGGTACTTGCTTTGCTTCACTTTGTGTTTTGCGTAAAGTATCTAAGCGTTCACTGGAACAAAAACAGTGATAAGCGTTTTTTGTTTGAATTAATTTTTCAGCCGCTGGTTGATAAAGAGAAGTTCTAGTTGATTGCACTACCACTTCTTCATCAAAATTTAAAGCAAAAAGTTGTAAAATTTTGATCAAATTTTCTTGTGCACCAGGCACTAGTCTAGCTTGGTCAGTATCTTCTATTCTTAATAAAAATTGACCATTATTTTTTTTAGCTAAAAGATAATCAAACAAAGCGGTGCGTAAACCACCGATGTGTAGATAGCCAGTTGGACTTGGCGCAAAGCGTGTACGAACTTGAGACATAAATTATTTTTTTAGTTTATTTGTTCTCTCCGGCGAATGCCGGATGATGATTAAGTATAAAAATACGACAATTGCTCGATAAATTCGCTTAATGCGATTTGGCTGTAAGATTAGACGCCAGAGCCACTCTAGACCAAAACTGCGCATGAACTTTGGGGCTCTAGTTTTGGTACCAGCGATAAAGTCCAAGGCGCCACCGACGCCGACTGCTACTTTGACACTTGGCATTTGGGTCAAATGTTCATCGATCCACAGCTCTTGTAGAGGTGCACCTAAGCCAGCTAATAATATTTCTGGCTGAAAAGTATCGGCTTTTAAGCGCGCTTCTTCAGGAGTGCAGACTTGAAAGTCTAGCTCGGGATATTTATTCTTGATGATAATAAAAAATTTTTCTGCTGAAGTAAAGCCTTGAGGGTGCAGACAAAATAAAATTTTATAGTTTCTTTTGCTGGCTAGGTCTAAAATAATTTCCGTCAATCTCACGCCAGTCAAACGATCACTAAGTGAGACTTTGTGACCATAAAATTGTAAAGCAAAGACAACACCAGCACTATCAATCGTGGAAAAGCTAACATTATTTAAAACTTGTTTAAACTTTTCATTTGTTTGTGCTTCGACGATAAATTCAGGATTCACCGTGGCTATTTGATGCTGACTATCAGAATTTAAACAGCTAATTAGCAATTCTTTAGCTAGTTGTTCGCTAACACAATTTATTTTGACCCCTAAAAGATTATACTCCTCCATATGCTTTTATTCTAAATCAAAAGTATTTAAAACAAAATATTCTGGTCCTTTTTTTTCTAAAATACTTTCTTGTAATTCTAAATGATCGACACCAAATTCTCCCCTAACTTGCCAGTCTAAAAACTCTTGAAATTCTTCAAACTTGGCAGCTTTTTTGACGCGAGCAATCGTCAAGTGCGGTTTAAAAACTCTCGCTTCTTTATTAGCTAAGCCATTTTGCCACAAAGTTTCCTCTAACTCTTCATACAAAGCATTTAATTCCTCATCTGGCTCAATAGCGATATTTAAAATACGGGCTAGACTATTTGGGTCTTTAGGAAAAAGTTGGGTTTTGGCTAATTTTAGGTTCATTTGGCCAAATTTTTGGCTAAGTTCACCTAAAATATCGATAATTGGCACTAAATTATCCAGTGGCGTGTCACCTAGAAATTTAAGGGTCAAATGGACGTTTTCGGCCGGCACTAGACGTAGCTTTTCGGCTGGTACATTTAAACGGCTAAATTCTTTGAAAATTTGCTTAACTAAGCCGATTTCTACTGGCAAACTAATAAAAAGTCTTTTATTTTCCATAATCTTATCTATATAGATTTTAGCTTTTATTTAGCTTTTTAGCAAATCTGCCAGATATTATATTTTCGGAGCTTTTGTGTTATACTAAATAACACAAAATAAATTAATAATTAAGTAAAAAAATTATGTCAGAACCACGTATGGGAGAAGTAACGCCTACTCCTGAAAATTTAGAGGATCAATATTATGCAGATTTTCAAGCCGCAATGGATGAAGAGGAGAGAATCAAGGGCGAAATTGATTTGCAACTTACAATGACACAGAATATAGAACAAGCTAGACAAACGATTATTACAAAATTAGCCCCACAAATGGAGGCGGCCCAAGCAAAAAGTAAAGATGCTCTTGCTAAATGGCTAAAAGAAATTGGCAAATTATAAAAATAAAAAGTTTTATCTTTTCCCCGCATCCGCGGGGGAAACAGATATTGTATAAATTTTATGAAAAAAATACCGAGTTTTTTACTTTTTAGTCTAGCTTTATTAATCCCAGGACAGATCACACTGGCGGCTGGTGATTTTAATTATTCCAATATCCTTTCTGATCGAGAAGCAACCGACTATAGCTCCATGAATAAAACCCAAATCGCTAATTTTTTAAACTCCAAAAATAGTTATTTAAAAAATTATTACTATTATGGCTATAGCCCAGCTCCAGGAGAAGTAATCGCTACTACCGAAGAAGAAAAGTTAGCAAAATCTGCTGAAAAATCAGCCGCCGAAATAATTTATAATGCGGCTTACGAAGCGCGCATTAGTCCCAAGTTTTTGTTGACCATGATGCAAAAAGAAATGAGTCTAGTCGAAGATCCAGAGCCAACTGCTAATCAATTAGATTTTGCGATGGGTTATTATTGCTACGATGGCCGATCTTGCAATGAGCATTGGCGTGGTTTTGATAAACAAGTCAGAGCAACCGCACTACAGTTTAAGTGTTATTTATATGATCAGAATGATGGAAACTGTTTTTATAATTTTAAACCAGGACAAACCTATACATTTTTTAAAAACGAGCAGAAAAAAGATGAAGTAGTTTTTGTTACCCCAGAAAACAAAGTTACTGCCGGGTTGTATAATTACACTCCACATTTGTGGGGCAATAAAAATTTTAGAATTATTTGGGATGGTTTTGGTTTTGGTACTGGCGATAGTGCGCCAATAGCCGGCATCATTCCTGAAGGCTCGATAGTTAAAGCTAATGATGGCACTGATACGGATACTATTTATTTGATTCATAACAATCTCAAAATGCCCTTTGCTAGTATGACCGCTATCGTTTCCCGCTATGACCCAAAGATGTTGATGACTGTTTCCTCACTAGAGCTAAATAAATTTGTCGAAGGCCCAAGTATCGATTATCCAGCCTACTCCATCCTCCAAGGTCCAGATAATAAAAAATATTTACTTGATGGTTTAAATAAAAGGTTAATTACTTCTGATCAAGTCTTTAAAGCTTTGGGCTACAATCCAGATGAGA
>Ga0208375_1004306_pt1 | contig 11328 bp, 15 predicted proteins | sample RifOxyD1_FD_184038 | JGI IMG/M metagenome (GOLD analysis project Ga0208375, IMG submission 184038) | Soil microbial communities from Rifle, Colorado - Rifle Oxygen_injection D1 (SPAdes) | ecosystem: Environmental > Terrestrial > Deep subsurface > Rock core/Sediment | place: Rifle, Colorado... | reverse complement strand
TCAGAATGTTCGGAGAACCATATCCAAGGGTGGACATGGAAACTCTTCTTTCTGATCATCCAATAATCGGTTCAACCGTAAAAGGTGCAAAAACAGCACAGACTTGGTTTTTGCAAAGTAGAACCTGGGATGGACCCACTGGCATAAATAGTCAAATCAATAAATATTTTGAAGATGCAGTTAATGCTGTTAACTCAGGAAAAGAAGTAGCAAAATCTCTTGAGCCTGTTGCTTCCGGTGTAATTCAGGTATTATCACAGTATGGAATTAAGATCCAATAATTTTTCATCCATCAAATATCACGATATTTTTGATTTTAAGCTAACAAAAGAAGAACTTGTTAGATGGCAGTATAAGCAAAGCTTGCCTTCTGCTGAAGGTAAAAATCTTAAAGAAACAACGCGTGGCATTAAAAACAAAAGTAGACTTCAAAGAGAAATATATTCTCAAGAAAAACTAAAAATTGCAAAAAAAACAGCTAAGTTAATTTCAATTCTTCCAACAGTTAAATTTATTGGAATAACTGGAGCCTTGGCTATGAATAATGCGGGTAAAAATAGTGATATAGATTTAATGATTGTAACTTCTCACAACAAGTTATGGACAACACGTTTATTAGTTTATGGATTGTTATGGGTTACTGATTACAAATTAAGAAAACCAAAAAATGATATTGAAAAAGACAGACTTTGTCTTAATCTATGGCTTGATGAGCAAGATTTGGTTTGGAGTAAATCTGATAGAAACATTTATACCGCCCACGAGATTGCTCAAATTGTGCCACTTATTAATAAAGACAAAACATATGAAAAATTTCTGTGGGAAAATCGCTGGATTCTTAATTTTTGGCCAAATAGTGTTGAAATTCTAAACCCTAATATCGAAAAACTAAACAAATCACAATTATTAATATTTAATTCTTTAAATTTGATTGCATATAAATTGCAATATTTGTATATGAAACCAAAAATCACTCGTGAAGTGGTTACTCTTACTCGTGCCATCTTCCATCCGAACGACTGGGGGAAAGTAGTAATTGCTAAACTATCCTCTTGACACAAGAAAGTTACTATGTAAAAATAGCACTCAAGCATATTAATTGCCAATGATTAAACTTAAACCAACAGCAGGATATTTATTAATTGAACCATTAGAAAAGGAAGTTAAAACTTCATCAGGTATATATCTTCCAGAAAATGCAGGAGAAAAACCTCAAAAAGGAAAGGTTGTTGCAACAGGATCGGCAACTTGTTCGGATTGCAAATCTGGCGCTTGTTGCATGATAGATTCTCCAGCTAAAGTTGGAGATACAGTGTTATACAAAAAATGGGGTGGAAATGAAGTTAAAATTGAAGGCAAAGAATATTTATTTGTGAAGTTTGAGGATATTTTGGCAATTGAAAAATGAGTAAACAATTAAAGTTTGGAAAAGATGCAAGAAAAAGTCTTTTAATAGGCATTAATTTAGTGGCTAAAGCAGTTGTTACAACTCTTGGTCCAAAAGGAAGAAACATTGCACTTGACAAAAAATGGGGAGCCCCAAATATTGTCCATGATGGAGTATCTGTAGCTAAGGAAATTGATCTTCCAGATCCATTTGAAAATATGGGAGCTCAGCTTGTAAAAGAGGCTGCCAGTAAAACAAATGACAATGCTGGTGACGGAACGACAACTTCTACTCTCCTTGCCCAAGCAATGACTTCAAAAGGAATGGCCTTGATAGATAAAGGGGCAAATCCAATGATACTCAAGAAAGGTATTGAAAAAGCTGTTGAAGCAGTTGTTCTCGAACTCAAAAAACAGGCAAAACCCATTAAAAACAGTGATGAGATTACCCAAGTTGCAACTATTTCAGCGGGAGACACTGAAATTGGTGCAAAAATTGCAGAAGCCTTGGAAAAAGTAAGTCATGATGGAGTAGTAACAGTTGAAGAGGGAAAAGGCTTTACAATGGACATTGAATACAAAGAAGGTATGGAGTTTGATAGGGGTTATGCTTCAGCCTATTTTGTAACAGATCCCGCCAAGATGGAATCTGAAATGGAAAATCCATATATACTTTTGACAGATAAAAAGATTTCTTCTATCCAAGACCTCCTTCCTTTCTTGGAAAAATTTGTAAAAGTAAGTAAAAACTTAGTCATCATTGCTGATGAAATTGAAGGTGAAGCGTTAGCTACCTTAGTTGTAAATAAATTAAGGGGTGGATTTAACGTTTTAGCAATCAAAGCTCCAGGATTTGGTGACAGAAGAAAAGAAACCTTAGAAGATATTGCAGTTTTAACAGGAGGAACTGTAATTTCAGAAGATACTGGTAGAACTTTTGAAACAATTGAAATAACAGACTTAGGTCAAGCTGAAAAGGTTTGGGCAGACAAAGATAATACTAGAATAATTGGTGGTAAGGGTGATAAAAAATTAATAAATAAAAGAGTAGAACTCTTAAAGAACCAAATTAAAACAACTGATTCTGATTTTGACAAAGAAAAGTTGCAAGAGCGTTTAGCAAAACTCTCAGGAGGTGTAGCACAAATTAATGTTGGAGCAGCCACAGAAATTGAACTTAATGAAAAAAAAGAAAGAGTAAAAGATGCAGTAGGGGCAACAAAAGCTGCCGTCGAAGAAGGAATTGTTCCAGGTGGAGAAACAGCCTTTCTTCGTGCAAGAAAAGTAATTTTGTCAATTAAACTCACTGGAGACGAGAAGTTAGGTGCTCAAATTGTTTTTGAATCCTTAGCTGAACCAATAAAATGGCTTGCCAAAAACGCAGGGGATAATGAGATTGAGGTCTTAAAGAAAGTTGAAGCTTCAAAAGACAGTGATTTTGGTTACAATGCATTAACATCTGAATTTGGATCAATGACAAAAATGGGAATTGTAGATCCTGTAAAAGTTACAAGGTCAGCACTTCAAAATGCAGCATCAGTTGCTAAGACTGTGTTAACTACAGAAGGTTTAGTTACAGATATTCCCGAACCAAAGCCAGTTATGCCTCCAATGCCCCAAGGTGGAATGGATTATTAAGCTTATCTAGGTAAGACAGATAAAGGGTTTAAAGTTACTCCATGGTCTCTGATTTCAAGATGTAAATGATCACCGAATGAACGTCCTGTTGCACCCATTTCACCAACTTTAGTGTTAGTTGTAACTTCTTGACCTAGGGTAACATTTATTTTTGACATATGGGCATATAAAGATGTTAGATCATTACCATGATCAATTATGACTGAATTACCATATGCAAATTTAGAATGGTCAATTGAAATTACCTTACCTTTTTTAATTGGCTTAATTGTATCTCCTGTTATTCCATCAAGATCCAGTCCTGGATGGAAAAAATTATACCCTTGAGTGATTCTTACTAGATCAGTAGGGAACTGCGTACCAATTTCTGTGCTAATAGGAGTTTCTGTTCCATCAACTGCATAAACTGGTGTTCCAGTTTGAATATTACCAATTGCAGTATTAGTCATGAAAGAGCTAGCCACAATCATTAGAGCCATATTGGTGCCCAATAAAGCTCTGACTCTTTTGTGTTCAAAGAGGTGTCTAAAGAGCTTTCTGGTTATTCCTCCAACTCTATACTTTAGGTTTAAAAGTTTGACACTAGGAATAATAGGTTCATCCAAAGAAGATTTACGCCTTTTTATGAATCTAAAATTCATAGACAGACGATATTTAGGCAGACTTAAAATTATGTGTTTCATGAAATAAAAAATCCCGCAAATATCTTGCGAGATGTGGCTATTTTACCATACAAAAGGCACTAAAGTCAAATTATGGGGTACATTTTGAGTATTGAGACCAGAGCGGGAATCGGACCCGCGCATAGAAGTTTTGCAGACTCCCGTGTTTCCACTTCACCATCTGGTCATCAAGCTTATATTGTAGCATAGACTTTTTGTTTTAGTCTCATATTCTGCTACACTTCATTAAGTAAAAATGAAAAAGAAAATAATATCTGGTATTTTATCAATAATTGGAATTTTACTTGTTGGGTTGTCAATTCTTTATTTTTTAAATTTCTTTGAACCACAAAAAGCTGGAATATTAATTGAATCTGATCCAATTGCAACAATTTTTATTGATGGTCAAGAAATGGGTAAAACCCCATATGAAGCTGAGTTTAAGCCGAAAGAAATAATGATCAAAATTAAACCAGAGAGTTTAGAAGGGCAAATATTTGATGATTATGAGACAAAAGTTAATTTAATCTCAGGTATTAAAACAGTAGTAATAAAGACGTTCAGGGAAAGCGAGGATTATTCAAGCGGAGTAGTGGTTTCTTTTGAAAAAGTTTCTAATAACAATTCATATGTAACCGTTGTTTCCATCCCTGATAATGCACAAGTTTTGATTGATGACAAGGTGTATGGATATACACCTATGAGAATTACTGTACCTGGGGGAGATCATAATTTACTGGTTGTAGCAGATAAATACTTAAAGAAACAGCTTCCAATTAGAGTTTATAAAGGCTATAAATTAACAGCTTTTGTAAAACTGGCCAAATCAAATGAACCCGAACAAACTCAAGTGGAACAAAAAGTTGATGAGGTACTTTTTAGAATAAAAATAGATAAAGTAGACACAGGTTTTTTGAGAGTTAGAGAAGGGGCCAGTGTAGGTTTTCCTGAAGTTGGACAAGTTAAACCTGGAGAAGAATATGATGTAATTGAAACAGGGGAAAACAACAAATGGTACAAAATTAAATTTGGAGAAAATGAAGGCCTGCCTGCCGGCAGGCAGGGCTGGGTCAGTGCAGAATTTGTAACTAAAATATGAAAAATAAACAAATACAAGTTATATTAAAAGGCTTAGAAGGTTTAATTAGGATGAAGAAAAAATATCCTCACATAAAATTTGGTCTTTCTGATGATGATCTGGCAATATATGATACAGAGGCGTGGTACAAATTGCATTCAAAGGACAAAGAAAACAAACAAAAAGGTGTAGAGTGAATAATAAAAATCTTGATTTAAAAGATGTGGCAACTTTTGATCAACATTTTGCCCGCGCTGGCTTCACAGTCTTCAAGTAAGGAACGTCAAACTAATGTCAAGATAATCATTTCACACTAACAGGACTTACGCAATTTAACCAAATTCAAAGCTAACTGTGGGGTTAGTGAGATATTGTCCTATAGATTCCTTTATAATTTCTCTTTTTGTTTGATACCAAGTGACTCCAGTTTTTATTCTTTTAACTTCTAGGGCAACAAACGCTAGTATGGAACAGAAGATATGATTTCTTTGGCTTCTCTGGTTTCTTGCTTGGCACCTTTCAATTCCAACTGTTTGTTTTAGACCTCTATGAAATTCTTCAACCTTCCACCTTTTGGCAGCAACATCTTTGATGTCCAAGGTTTTTATGTTGATATCATTTGTGGCCATATATTCAATGTCTCCTGTTTTGGGAGATACAAACTTAAATACTTTGACAAAACCAACAGCCCTTAAGTGAACAACAAGGCCTTCTTCTGGAATTTGTTTTTCTGATATGTGTTCTCCTTTATCAACAATCCTATTAGTTCTAAGCCATGTAACATACTTCAAATTAAATTTATCCATCCATTTAAGATTATTGACTGATGAGTACCAAGTATCAAAAAGATATGCTTTTACTCTCATTTTTCTATGAATTGACAAAAGAACCATATCTCTAAAGTGATCATTTTTAGTTTTTCCATCAGTTGTTTTTGAATAAATTCTAAAGTCAACTGGAATGTGTTTGTTGTCTTTTGTCCAGACCATATTTATTAAGTCAATTCCTTTAGTGAGCCTATGTGTTGTTCCAGAATACATCCATTTAGCAAGACTAATTTTATTACTAAATGTTTTGTCCAAAACTGAATCATCAAGAAGTAAATATCCAGAATCCATATCAACCAAACCCTTAGTATGTTCCCACAAAACATTAGGTGTTAACTTAGTTTTAGTTAACCATCTAGTCACATTGTCATGACTAACACCTGACTTAAATGAAGAAAGATTAGTAGCACCAAACTCCTTTTGAGAAGCAATCAAAAACTGACAATACAGCTCTTTATTGCATTTTATCCCCACTTTTTATATCACCACCATTCTTACCACAAAGTTTAAACCACCAACTTATAGTTTGTCAAAATGCGTAAGTCCTGTAACAATTGATTTGAAATTCACACCACTTTCTACTCCACGTTCTACTTCTTCGGGATAATCAATTTCTAACTCCTGGCATAGGTTTCGCACTATTTCATATTTAAGACTTGAAAAACTTTTGTCATCCAATCCACTGCACTGTCTTTCAAATTGGGTCTGAATATTTTCTCTATCCAATTCCATTACTTGTTTGAAAATATAATAGCCTGTGGGCTTAGATTTATATTCTGTAGATAAAGTTACAACTGGCAATCTATAATCCATATCCGGAAAATAATTTAACAAATGTGCTACTTTCTCCTCGGAATACACCTCTTTTGCAACTTTAATTTTTCCCATAATCTCTGGCCGTTCTAACTGACGGGCCAGATCGTCGGCACTTGTGCCATAAACTCGAACAATAGGCTGACCATTTAGTATTAAGGCCATATCCTCACTCGTCAGATTTATACTTGCATACCCAAAATCATTAAATTGAAACACAGTATTTGTAGGCACACCAAAGTAACCCCTGCCCATTTTCGGGAACAGAGGCTCCTTTCATTTTTAAATCCTGTCTCAAAATTCTTTCCATATGCAGGCGAGGCTGGGATCGAACCAGCGATTACAAGTTCTGGAAACTTGCGTTCTACCAACTGAACTACTCGCCTATTTTTATTCTTTATTTTCCAACTCGTTCATTTCTAATCTAATTCTCATTCGTAAACCGCTCTCTGCAATTCCACCAAGGTGTTTTTCTGCACTTAATCTACCCGCCAAAACAATTAACATGCTCTCGGCAACTTGATATTCATCTTCTCTTTCATTGCGCCCTGTTTTCCCAAATTCTTCAAATAAAGTTTCAACAGCTAATTTCACATACTCGTCTTTATTCAATGACTGGTCTGGTTGAACTTTTTCACTTAATCTATTTGCAATTTTTCCCATTAGTCCAATTAGACTATCTATATTTAAATTTTTTTTATCTACCAAAAACTCTGTCATAAATTTCACCTTCTTTCCAAACAAAAAAGCCCTTGCAAACAAACCATACAAAATATGATTCATTTACAAGGGCCTTCAATAGGCGGTACCACCTTGATATTTATTAACTAATTTAAAAACAAAAATCTCGAAAGTCGTAACCTTCGAGAAAATAATCTTTAAACGAGTCAACCTCGTTCTAGACATTCTCTACTTTTAAGTAACAAATGTTGCTTTTCTTTTTACAGTTTCGCCTCTGTAGGTTATTTAATCCTCTGCTCAGTGGTTCCATCCCTCCACTTCAAAGCATTTATTTAAATGTAAAAGTATTGTATATTATTATTATTCGCATGTCAAACTTTACTACCAACTATAAAGTAAAGTAAACTTGACAAAAGTAAAGAGATATATTATTATTAGTTCATGTATACAACTACCCTTTCAATCAAAAACCAGATAACTATTCCAAAATTTTTACTTGACATGCTTAATGTCAAAAGTGGAATTCAATTTCTTATTTCTGAAAAAGATGAAACACTAACCATGAGACCCATCAAAACCAGTCTTGTTGACGAACTTACGGGAAGTATGTCTGTACCAAAAAACAAACGAGGTGTTCCATTTGAAAAAGTCCAGACCATTGCAGAATATGAAGCTGCAAAGCAGATAATCGAAAATTCATTACCTTAAATGATCAAGAAATTAATTGATACAAACATTTTAATTCGCTTAATTGCGGAGGATGTCCCCTCCCAGCAGGAGATATCAAGAAAAATATTTAAAGAAATAGAAAGTAAAAAAATAGTTGGAATTATATCTATTTTAGTTATTCATGAATTTATTAACATCGCTATAAATTATTACAAAAAAGATAAGGTAGAAGTTGTAAATTACTTACTTAAATTAATTTCATTTAAAAAGATTGAGATTTTAGAAATTAATAAATCAGAAGTTATAGAAATCATTAACAATTGCTTAAACTTAAATATTGATTTTACTGACGCCTATTTACTCAGGGTTAAATCAAAAGAAAATTATGAAATTTCTACATTCCACAAGTTTCGCACTTCATAGTAATTTAAGGTAAAATTAATTACTGCCTAAATATGAGTAAAAGTTTGTGTTCTAAAGAGTTGTATTGTTCTTTTTTAAAGGTAACAAGTCAGAGGTATTCAAGTTTGGCATTGTCTGAAGTTTCCCCATTTGAAATTAGTCATGATAGTATTTCGAGATGGCTGGAGGAGGCTAAGTGTCAGCCTAAAGATATTTGGAGTGAAGTAAAGGATTGTGTTTTGGGTTCAGAATCAGGTGTGATTGTTGCTGATGAAACTGTTTTAAACAAAAATAGAAGTAACAAAATAGAACTTGTAAGGTGGCAATACTCAGGCACAGTTCATGATATCTTAAGAGGAATTGGAATGCTTAACTTTTTGTGGGTTGATGAAAATAGAGATGTTTGTCCAATGGATTTTAGAATCTGGGAACCAAAAGAAGATGGTCAAACTAAAAATGATCAATTTAGAGAAATGTTAAAGATAGCAAAAAGAAGGGAGGTGAAACCAGAAGCTGTGGTTGCTGATAGTTGGTATGGAAGTTTGGATAATTGTAAATGCATTAGAGATTTAGGCTGGAACTGGGTCATAGGTTTAAGAAAAAATAGAGTTGTAAATAAAGGTGAAAAGTTAGAAAAATTGTTAATTCCAGAAAGTGGACTGAAAGTTCACTTAAGAGGATATGGTTTCATAACAGTATTTCGGTTTGTGGCTAAAAATGGTCGCACGGATTATTTTGGAACCAATATAGAAAACGTTTCAAAAGATAAAATTGTTTCCTTGGTAGGGAAACGTTGGCAGATTGAAGTCTTTCACAAAGAGCTCAAACAGACCTGTGGTCTGGAGTGTAGTCAGGCTCGCACGAGCCGTTCACAAAGAAATCATATTGTGCTCTCTGTACTGAGTTGGATCAAAAAACAAGAACTACGAAGAAAACAAAACATTACATTTTACAGACAGAAGTGGAACATTATAAAACAATCAGTTGCACAACAATTAGAATATGAATTATTAGTAACTTAACACATTAGAAGTGCGAAACTTGTGCATTCGACAAAAAAATCCTACAAAACTTGTAGCAGGGGTGGGGATCGAACCCACGACCTCTGGGATATGAATCCAGTGCTCGAACCAACTGAGCTACCCTGCCGTAGGTTATATTGTACCAAATTTAGATATGAATGTGCTATAATTGCCTTGTTCTTTTGAATTATTAATTCTTAACTATTAATTTTAGTTAATTACATGCGGGGTAGTGTACAGCGCACGAAAGGCTCATAATCTTTCAGGCCAGGCGCAACTCCTGGCCCCGCAACCGAGGATATCAAGTAAAAGGAGAGTCCCGATTTGATCGGGACTTTTTTGTGCTCTTTTTACTTCATCCTCGTGGGGTCGGTACCGAACAAAGTGAGGTATAATGACCCCATGCATTATCTTTATATTCTTCAATCCAAAAAAGATAAAAACTTCTATACAGGTACAACTTCTGATTTAAAAAGAAGGTTCAAAGAACATAATTCAGGCAAAAACTTTTCAACAGCACCCCGCCGACCATTTAAACTTGTTTATTACGAAGCATATCTTTTGAAAATTGATGCTGAAGCTCGTGAAAAATACTTGAAAACTAGCATGGGTAGAAGAGTAATTCGAAAACAATTAGCAAACTATCTAAATAAATCTAGCCATTTTATGTAGTTGCGTTTTGGTTTAGCTTCCTCTTCTTCAGGTATAATTGGAGCAAGTTTCCTAACAATATCAGCCTCAGGAAGAACTATAACTATCTCCCCTTCGCGAACGAGACCTAGTTTGTTTCTTAATTGTTTTTCTACAAATTCATCGCTTTGGACCATTCTTACCTGTTCTTCTAGCTTTTTATTTTCATCTTCTTGTTTTTCAAGCTTAATTTGGCTCTTTTTAATTAATGCATCCCCTTCCCTAATCCTTTTGAGGCTTTTAAAAAAAGATGAGAAGAGAATCACAAAAAGAACAATTGAGGCTAAAGGACCTATAATATTGACTATTTTTTTATTCACGCTATAATACCCCCTAGGTATTTAAATTATGACACAAGACTCAATCAAAAGCTTACTACCCGAGTTTATAAAGTCCCTTGAAAAATTAGGTAGATCTCCAGCCACGATATTGGCATATAAATCTGACCTAGAACAGTTGGTTGAATTTTTGATGAAAAAAAATGTAGCAACTCCAGACAAAATCAAAGCTGAAGATTTGGATTCATTTAGAGATACTCTACTTTCTGAAAAATACACTCCCAAATCTGTTTCAAGAAAGTTAAATGCAGTCAAAACATTCTTTAGATGGATGGTTGAAGAAAACTATTTAACCACTGATTTATCAAAAAATGTCTCTCATCCAAAAGTTGAGGCAAGCCTACCAAAATTCTTGACACCACTTGAATATAGGGCCTTAAGAGACTCTGCAAGATCTGACTTAAGAATATCAGCTATGGTCGAGCTCATATTACAAACAGGTCTTCGAATTTCAGAGGTAGCAAACATAAAATCAAGTGATATAATTGATTCGACATTAAAAGTTGAAGGGTATGCTACACAACCTGAAAGAACAATTCCTTTAAATAAACCTGCAAAAGATGCAATCGATAGATATTTAGTCGAAAGACCAACTATAGCTTCCGAATACTTATTCATTAGTAAAACAGGAAAACCATTAGCTGTCAGAAATATCAGAGCATCAATTGACAGATTTATACAAAAAGCAGAATTACCAAAATATTCTGTTAATGACCTTAGAACAACTTTCATAGTAGAAAACATCAAAAATGGAGTTGATCTTATGCATGTCTCACAAGTTTCAGGTCATAAAAGACTTTCAACAACCGAGAGATATTTAGAACTGGCCAACATCAAAGAAGTAGGTAAAAAACCTACATTAATTGAGCTTTAATTTTTTACTGCGAAGCAGCAAGCTTGCTTATCTCATTAACTACAGAATTTAACATATCTTCATATACCTTTATCTCTGAATATTGAAGTTCAGAATGTGCACTCTCATGTTTTACTCCATGAAAATGTTTATACATTTCAATAAGTTTTACTTTGTATGCATCTCTTTTTTTAATTAAACCCGCAAGTTTTTTGTCCATTAGATCTTCTTTGTGGGCCTGGAAAGAGTCGGACTTTCGTCTGATTTTT
>Ga0208375_1004298_pt1 | contig 11349 bp, 9 predicted proteins | sample RifOxyD1_FD_184038 | JGI IMG/M metagenome (GOLD analysis project Ga0208375, IMG submission 184038) | Soil microbial communities from Rifle, Colorado - Rifle Oxygen_injection D1 (SPAdes) | ecosystem: Environmental > Terrestrial > Deep subsurface > Rock core/Sediment | place: Rifle, Colorado... | reverse complement strand
GTATCGTCGCCGTGGTCAACCCGCGCCGCCTGTACCGCCCGAGCGACGTGTTGTGGGACAGCGTGTCGGAACCCGACGACCATTTCATGGACGACGCCACCTTCAAGGCGATGTTCCATGGCGACGTGCTGATTGCTGTCTCCGGCGGGCCATCGGCGCCGCTCGAGCCGGTCTTGCTGCGCAGCCAGGCCGCCCAGCGTGACGTGTTCTGCTGGAAGCGCGGCGAGACCACCGCCAGCCCGCAGCAGCTGTTCGACTTTAATGGCATGAACGCGCAGGCGATGCACGAGCGCGCGCTGGCGATGCTGGAGCGCGTTTCGGCCTGAAGCTGTGTCCGCGAATACCCTTCCGGGATTCGCGGTTAAACCAGAGGTGAAACCATGACACCAAAAATCATTGTTCTCGACGACGATCCCACCGGCTCGCAGACCGTGCATTCCTGCCTGCTGCTGACGCGTTGGGATGTCGCCACGCTGCAGGCCGCGCTGGCTGATGCCGCGCCGCTGTTTTTCGTCCTCTCCAACACGCGCGGCATGGACGCCGAACGTGCGGCGGCGATCACGCGCGAGGTGTGCGTCAACCTCAAGGCGGCGCTGGTCGACTACGCCGGGCCGGTGCTGTTCGTGTCGCGATCGGACTCGACGCTGCGCGGCCACTACCCGGTGGAAACCGATGTGATGAATGAAGTGCTCGGCCCCTTCGATGCGACGCTGCTCACGCCGGCATTTTTCGAGGGCGGCCGCATCACGCGCGACAGCACGCACTATCTGATCGTCGACGGCAAACCGGTGCCGACGCATGAAACCGAATTCGCGCGCGATTCGGTGTTCGGCTACCGCACGGCGTTTCTGCCTGATTACGTGGCGGAAAAAACCGGCGGCCGCGTCGCTGCCGAGGCGGTGGCTCGCCTGACGCTCAACGATCTGCGCGGCGGCGGCACCGCTGAATGGCTGGCAGCGTTGCATGGCAACGCCATTGGCGTGGTCGATGGCGAAACCGCCGACGACTACCGGCTGTTTGCCGATGCCGTCTTGCAGGCTGCCGCAGCCGGCAAGCGCCTGCTGTTCCGCAGCGCCGCTTCGCTGCTCACCGCGCTGGCGAAACTGCCGCCGCAGCCGGTAGCCGCTGATTCCTTTGCCACACTGGTGCGCGGGCAGCAGCCGGGCGCGGTGATCGTCGGTTCGCACGTTGCCAAGACCACCGCGCAACTGGGCGTGCTGCTGAGGCAGCGCGGCGTGGTCGGCTTGCCGCTCGACGTCGCGCGCCTGCCCGCAGGCCGAGCAGAACTGGTGGCGTCGCTGACGGCCAGCATCGCCCACGCCCACGCGCAGGGCCTCACGCCGGTGGTGTTCACCAGTCGCACCGAGCTGCAGTTCGCCAGCACGGCCGAACGGCTGGCGTTCGGCGAAGCGGTGTCGGGCACGCTGATGGACGTGGTGCGGCGCTTGCCGCCCACGCTGGGTTTTCTGATCAGCAAGGGCGGCATCACCTCCAACGATGTGTTGTCGACTGGACTGGCGCTGACGGCTTCGCGCGTGCTGGGGCAGATCCTGCCCGGCGTTACCGTGGTGCAGACGCCTGCCGACCACCGCCTGCCGCAGATGCCGGTGGTGATCTTTCCCGGCAACGTTGGTGGCGACGACGCGCTGGCCGAGGCCTACCGGCGGCTCGCGCCTTCGCACGCGGCGACCAGCCCGGCTAAACTCGCGGCCTGATTCCACCCTTCGCCCGCCATGCTCAGCCCCGTTTTCCTGTCCCAGCTGCGCCGCCTGCTGCCGCCGCACGGCGTGCTGCACGAGCGCGAAGACCTGATGCCTTTCGAGTCCGACGGCCTGTCGGCCTATCGCAACATCCCCGACGTGGTGGTGCTGCCGGAGAACGAGGCGCAGGTGGCAGCGATCCTGCAGCTGTGCCACGCCGAGAAAATCGCCGTGGTGGCGCGCGGCGCCGGCACCGGCCTCGCGGCGGGCGCGCTGCCAATCGACGGCGCGGTGTTGCTGGTGCTGGCCAAGCTCAACCAGATCAGACAGATCGATCCCTTGGCGCGCACTGCCACCGTGCAGCCCGGCGTGCGCAACCTGGCGATATCCGAAGCGGCTGCCGTGCATGGCCTGTACTACGCGCCCGACCCGTCGTCGCAGATTGCCTGTTCCATCGGCGGTAACGTGGCGGAAAACTCCGGCGGCGTGCACTGCCTCAAATACGGCCTCACCGTGCACAACATCCTCAAGCTGCGCGCCTGGACCGTGTCCGGCGAACTGCTGGAAATCGGCAGCGAATCGCTGGACTCGGCGGGCTACGATCTGCTGGCCTTGATGACCGGCTCGGAAGGCATGCTGGCGGTGATCACCGAAGTCACGGTCAAGCTGCTGCCGCGCCCGCAGCGCGCGCAGGTGGTGCTCGCTGCATTCGACGACGTGGCGAAAGCCGGCGCGGCGGTCGGCAACATCATCGCCGCCGGCGTGATTCCGGCCGGGCTGGAAATGATGGACCGGCTCGCCATCCAGGCCGCCGAGGCCTTCGTCCACGCCGGCTATCCGCTCGATTGCGAAGCGCTGCTGCTGTGCGAAGTCGACGGCGTCAACGAGGAAGTGTCGGACGATATCTTCACCGTGCGCGAGGTGCTGACCGCTTCCGGCGCCACCGAAATCCGCACGGCCGAGAGCGAAGAACAGCGGCTCAAGTTCTGGGCCGGGCGCAAGGCCGCGTTCCCGGCGGTGGGGCGCCTCGCGCCCGACTACTACTGCATGGATGGCACCATCCCGCGCGCACAACTGCCGCACGTGTTGAAACGCATCAGCGAGATGAGCGCGGAATATGGCTTGGCGGTCGCCAACGTGTTCCACGCCGGTGACGGCAACCTGCATCCGCTGATCCTGTTCGACGCCAACCAGCCCGGCGAATTGCACAAAGCTGAACTGTTCGGCGGCCAGATTCTCGAGCTGTGCGTCGAAGTCGGCGGCACCATTACCGGCGAACACGGCGTTGGCCTGGAGAAGATCAACCAGATGTGCGCGCAGTTTTCCACGCCGGAGCTGGTACGTTTCCACGAGGTGAAGGCCGCGTTCGACCCCGACACCCTGCTCAACCCCGGCAAGGCCGTGCCCGAACTGCACCGTTGCGCCGAGTGGGGCGCGATGCACATCCACGGCGGCCAGTTGCCGCATCCCGAGCTGCCGAGGTTCTGATGCTGGACACCCTGATCGAGCGCATTCGCGCCGCCCATGAACATGATTCGCCGCTGATCATCCAGGGCGGTGGCAGCAAGACCTTCTACGGCAATCCCGATGAGGGCGAGGTGCTCTCTGCGCGCGCATTTTGCGGCGTGGTCGATTACCAGCCGAAAGAACTGGTCCTGACCGCGCGCGCCGGCACGCCGCTCATCGAAATCGAAGCGCTGCTCGCCGAACAGAACCAGATGCTGGCTTTCGAGCCGCCACACTTTGCCGGCAACGCCACCCTCGGCGGCTGCATCGGCGCCGGCCTGTCCGGCCCGCGTCGCCCTTATGCCGGCGCCGCGCGCGATTTCGTGCTCGGCGTGCGCATCATCGACGGCACCGGGCAGCCGCTGCGCTTCGGCGGCCAGGTGATCAAGAACGTCGCCGGCTACGACGTGTCGCGGCTGATGGTCGGTGCACTCGGCACCCTCGGCTTGATTACGGAAGCGTCGCTCAAGGTGCTGCCCAAACCGGCAGCGGAAGCCACACAGCAATTCGAACTCGACGAGGCATCCGCCATCGAGAAAATGAACCAGTGGGCGGGGCAGCCGCTGCCGCTGTCGGCCACCAGCTGGCATGCCGGGCTGCTGACGGTGCGGCTGTCGGGCGCGGTGTCAGCCGTGCACGCTGCACAGGTCAAACTCGGCGGCGAGACGTTGAAAGATGCCGCCGCGTTCTGGCAGCGCCTGCGCGACCAGTCGACGCCCTTTTTCGATCTGCGCCCAGCCACATCGAATCAAAGCTTGTGGCGGCTGGCGCTGAAACCCACCACGCCGCCGCTTAAGCTGGGCGAAGCGCAGTGGATCGAGTGGGGCGGCGCGGTGCGCTGGCTGGTCAGCGACCTGCCCGCCGCCGCACTGTTCGAAGCGGCCAAAAGCTGCGGCGGCCACGCCACCCTGTTCCGCGGCACGGCGCCGGCCGGGGGTGTGTTCAGTCCGCTTACACCCGCGCTGCACACCCTGCATTGCAATCTCAAACAGCGCTTCGATCCCAAGGGCATTCTCAATCGCGGCCGGTTGTACCCGGACTTCTGATGGAACTCGACGCAATTGACCATGTGGTGCTGACCGTGCGCGACATTCCCGCCAGCGTGGCGTTTTATACGAGCGTGCTGGGCATGCGTGAGGTGGTTTTTGGCGAAGGCCGGCGCGCGCTGGTCTTCGGCCGCTGCAAGCTCAACCTGCATCAGGTCGGGCGGGAATTCGAGCCGAAGGCGGCGCACCCAGCGCCGGGTGCGGTCGATCTCTGTCTGCTCGCGCACACGCCCGTCGCCGATATCGAGCGCCATCTCGCCTCGCACGGCGTCGCCATCGAGGCGGGGCCGATTGAGCGCACGGGCGCTCAAGGCCCGCTGTTGTCTGTTTATGTGCGCGATCCCGACGGCAATCTGATCGAACTATCGAACCCGCTCTGACCTGCGCCCGACCATGCAAACCACACTCGCCGCATCCTTCCGCAACACCCCCGAGGGCGATCTCGCCGAAAGCATTCTGCGCAGCTGCGTGCATTGCGGATTCTGTCTCGCCACCTGTCCTACCTATCAGGTACTTGGCAACGAACTCGATTCGCCGCGCGGCCGCATTTACCTGATCAAGCAGGTGTTCGAAGGCACCACGCCCACGGTCAAGACCCAGCTTCACCTCGACCGCTGCCTCACCTGCCGCAACTGCGAAACCACCTGTCCGTCGGGGGTGGAATACGGCAAGCTGCTCGACCTCGGACGCGCGCAGGTCGAGCAGGTCGTCGGACGCGGCGCGCGCGAAACCGCCACCCGCGCCGCGCTCAAGACCGGCCTGTTGTCGCCCATACTGTTCAACAGCGTACTCAAGCTCGGCCAGAGCGTGCGCGGCGTGATGCCGGGTTTCCTGCGCAGCAAGATCCCCGCGCCCGAGGCCGCCGGCGTGTGGCCCGCGCCGCGCCATGAACGCACCATGCTGGTGTTGCAAGGCTGCGTTCAGCCCGGCCTCAAACCCAACATCAACGCCGCGACCGCGCGCGTGCTCGACCGCATCGGCATTTCATTGATCGCAGCTGAGAACGCCGGCTGTTGCGGCGCGGTCGCGCACCACCTCAACGACCACGACGACGGCTTGAACGCCATGCGCCGCAACATCAACGCCTGGTTGCCGCATCTCGAGGCCGGCGTCGAAGCCATCGTGATGACCGCTTCCGGCTGTGGTGTGATGGTGAAGGATTATGGCTGGCAACTGCGCGACGATCCGGCGTATGCGGAAAAAGCTGCCCGCATCTCGGCTGCAACGCGGGACATTTCCGAAGTGCTATTCGCAGAACGCGAAGCACTCGAACCGCTGACCGCTACCCGCTCACCGCTCGCCAGGAGAATCGCCTACCATCCGCCCTGTACCCTGCAACACGGGCAAAAGCTCAGCGGCGGGGTCGAGGCGTTGCTCGCGCAAGCCGGATTCGAGCTCACTGCGGTGGCAGAAAAAAATCTTTGCTGCGGCTCGGCCGGCACCTACTCGATCCTGCAGCCCGAGATCGCCGGCCAGCTCAAAACCCGCAAGCTCGGCCATCTCGAAGCGGGTGCGCCGGAGATGATCGTCACCGCCAACATCGGCTGCCTCACCCACCTGCAATCGGGCACCTCCACCCCGGTGCGGCACTGGGTGGAATTGCTGGACGAGGTGCTGGACGCGCCCGCGTCTTAAGTCTTGGGTAAATCCTGCGGCTGGTTGAAGTTGGCAAAGCAGGCGGCATCGAACATCACCGTCGTCGAAGCCAGTCCCGCCTGCCAGTGCCGAACGGCGCGTTCGCCGCGCGCCAGGAATGCGGCCAGGTTGTCGCGCTGTTCGGTGCGCACGATAAAACAGCTGTGATGGACGCGGCTGGCGTCTGCCGCCACGGCCAGCGGCACGTTGTGTTGCTGCGCGGCCTGGAGCAGTTGCGCGGCGAGGTCGGGCGGCAGGTGCGGGGTGTCGCACGGCGTGACCAGCAGCCAGTCGGCTGTCACCGCTTCCAGCGCGGCCAGCACGCCGGCGAGCGGGCCGGGAAAAACGGGCAGGGTGTCGGGCAGTACGCGATGACCGTAGGCGGCGTAGCGTTCGAGGTTGCGGTTGGCGCTGATGGCGAGCTGATCGACCTGCGGCGTCAGCGCGGCGAGCGCCCATTCGATCAGGGGACGGCCCTGGTATTCGACCAGACCTTTGTCGACGCCGCCCATGCGCCGTCCGAGGCCGCCGGCCAGGATGACGGCGACGACGCGCGGCCGTTCAGTGTCGGGCATACAGATGGAAGCGTTCGGAGCGGTCGCCGGGTCGGGCGCCGGCCCATTGCTTGACCCAGCCGGGCGGCGCCTCGGGCACGGCGCCGCGGCGGCGGGTTTCCATCAGCAGCCAGTTGCAGCCGGCGTCGTCGGGCGAAAAGCGACGGCCGCTGTGATAGGCCAGCAGCAGGCGCTGCTGGTCGCGCACCCGGTAGGTCTGGATGCATTCGTCGGACGGAATCTGCGCCACCAGTTGCTGGCTCACGCTGGCGTAGCTGAGGCGGCGGTCGAGCGGTGCCTGGAACAGGCTCATCAGCAACACCCAGACGAAGGTCATGCTGGCCGTCCACACCAGTATCGGCCGCAGTGGTGAGCGCTGCAGGCGCGCCAGAATGCCGATCCACAGCAGGCTGACAATCACGCCCAGCACCAGCGTCCAGGGACGCAGTTCGCCGACGTGCAGCATGCCGAAACGCGTGAGCCGCGCCGCCAGTCGCGCCGGGATGCCGAGGTCGTGCGCGCTCCAGTACACCCACAGCAGCAGCGCGATGAAGCCGAACAGCATGACGCTGAACCACAGCAGGGCATAGGCCGCGCCGCGCCGCAGGCTAAACAAACCTGAAGCGCCCAGCAGCGCCAGCGGCAGCAGCAGGATGAGCCCCTGTTCTTCGCCGGGGTGGGTGTCGAAGGCATACAGCATGAGCAGACCGAGCAGCACGCTCACCGGCAGCACGATGCCCGGCGTGCGCCACTGGCGACGGCCGCGATACAGCGCCCACAGCGCCAGCGGCCAGGCCGGCCAGGCATACCAGCCGAGAATGCTGGGGTAGTAAGTGGCTTGCCGCGCGCCGTCGCCCAGCCAGTGTTGCAGGTTGAATGCGCGCACGAACGGAATCGATTGCGTGGCGAGATAGGCCAGCCACAGCGCGCTGGCGGCCAGTGCAATCAGCGTGCCCCAGACCAGGGTGCGCCAGGTCGCCGGGGTGCGGTAGTCCACCAGCAGCAGCGGCAACAGCCACGCCAGCAGCAGGAGCAAGGCCGCTTCGGCCGCGCCGCCGGCGAGCAGCATCAGCACTGCGCCCACGCCCAATGCCCAGCCGCCGCGCTTGGCTTGCGGCATCCGTGCGATGCCGTACAGCATCGCGGCAGCGGCGGCGAACTGCGCGGTCGCTGCGTTGAGTTCGTGGCCGCGCACCAGCAGGCCGATGCAGCCGAGCAGGGTGAGCGCCGCCGCCCAGCCGGTTTCCGCGCCGTACAGCACGCGCGCACTGCGCGCGATAAAGAACAGCGCCAGCGCGACGAATACGCCGGAGGCCAGCCGTGCGCCGTCGGCCAGGCTCAGGAAGGGCGACGTCAGCCAAGCGGTTGCGCTGGCCACCCAGTAATACAGCGGCGGCGTGGCGGCCACCGTCTGCGGGGCAATGCCGTTTTGCAGCAGCAGCCACAGGTACATGAAGTGTTCGCCGTCGCCGCCTTTCCAGGGCGCGTGACCGATCAGGCCGGGCAGCAGCCAGGCGGTGCAGAGCAGCAGCAAGCCGAGTTGCTGCAGGGAGAGTGGGGGCTTATTGAACAATTTTGAGGCGCTGGCCTGGCGTGGGTTCGCCTGCCGGGTACAAGTGGTTGAGCAGGCGCAACTGGCCTTCGGCATCCGCGTTCAGCGGGGAAGTTTTGGCCAGACTGGCCATCGTCATGCCCGCTTTTGCGGTGACCAGTTTTAGTACATTCGGTCGCGCCGAGCGTCGTTCTTCTGGCGTGATGGCGTGGAAGCTGTTGATCGCGCTGCGCAGGGTGGCGCGCTCGCGGTCGTAAACCGGCTTGTCCCGGGTCATGCCTGCAATCAGGTATTGCGTGCCATTGAATACCACGGACGCCACCACCACCGGCTTGCCCTGCTGCGTACCCGCGGAAAATGCTGCCGGATAGCCGCTCAGCTTACCGCTGTCAAAGCGTGCGCCGGCATCCAGCTTGAGTCCGTTTTGCAAGGTTGCCAGCGGCTGGTTGTTCTTGGGCCCCTGCTGCAGCTCCAGCAGCGCATCGCCCTGCGGGCTGCGCGCCAGCACCCGGTCCGCCTTGTTGCTCAACCGCCAGCCGGGCGGAAACTGGATCGCGAAGCCCAGTTTGTCGTGCAGCAGCGCATGGTTGCGGACGATGCCCTGAGCCGGGCTGTCACCGAAAACCAGGCCGTCAATTTTTTGCAGGTATTCGGCGTGGCCTTCGCGTGGGCTGGCGACGCGGGTTGGATTTGCCTCGTCCACCACCTGTTTGAGTCGTGCGTCGTTGCCCGGGTGGGTGTCGAAGGTGCCGTGATAGCTGCTGCGCGGGTCGGCGCCTTCGCGTCTGGCTTGCTCGGCAGCTAACAGCGCCTGGTTTTTCAGCACGCCGATGACCGCGATCATCGCCTGCGGGTCGTAGCCGGACTTCGCCAGATAATGCGCACCCAGGCGGTAGGCTTCCAGTTCGTGAGCGCGCCCGTAACCTGCCGCCCATGTCTGCGCACCCGCCAGGTTGTCCGTCCCCGGCATCAGAACTGAACCGAGTACTGCACCCTGCCCGGCAGCCGTTGACGCGCGTTGCTGGCGCATGCCGTGGCGCGCCGTGACGTGTCCGATTTCGTGCCCCAGAACGCCCGCCAGTTCGGCTTCAGAATTCAGATAGGCCATCAGGCCGCGCGTGATATAGACGTAGCCGCCGGGGAGGGAAAAGGCATTGACGTCGGCGCTGTCCAGCACCGTGAAAGTCCATTGCAGATCGGGTCGGTGGCTGTGCTGCGCCAGCTTCTGGCCGATTGCGTTCACGTAGCCTTGCAGAGTCGGGTTTTCCAGCGCGGCATACTCCCTCAATATGTCCTGACGCGCCTGCGCGCCCAGCTGCAGTTCCTGCTGTTCGGACATCAGGACAAGATCCTTGCCGCCCGACACGGGGTTGCTGGCGCAATGCGTCAGCAACAATGCACCCAGCGCGATGAAGGCAATCCGGCGAAAGAGGGAAAAGTTCACGATGGTGTTTTTCCTGGAATGAAGCCTGCGCATGATACCGCCCCGGGTGCCGCTTCCGGCCTGAATCCACTCAATGCAGTCAATCCCCGCAACGAAAAAAGCGGCCTGAGCCGCTTTTTACTGCAATCGTTGCAATTGCAATTGATTTACTGCAATTGCGTGGATTGCTTACTTCATGCCATAACGCTGGCGGAATTTCTCGATGCGGCCGGCGGTGTCGACGATCTTCTGCTTGCCGGTATAAAACGGATGGCAGGCTGAGCAGACTTCAACGTGCAATTTGTCTTTGCCCAAAGTCGAACGCGTTACGAACGTGCTGCCACAGGAGCAGGTCACGGCTACTTCTTGGTAATTGGGATGAATGCCGGATTTCATGGCAATTCCTTCAATAGGTTGAATTCGGAGAACGCGAGAGTATATCGAAACTGCCGGACGGAATCAAGTTGCACTGCAATACTTGGTCATGGCGGGGCAGTTTGGTCCCGCAAGCCCCACGGATAGCGGGTTAAGATTGCGCAGCCTATTTTCCCCGATCTGGATTTTCCTTATGACCGAGAACGTTACCTCCGATGCATTGGTGCTTTTTGGCGCCACCGGCGACCTGTCCCGGCGCAAGATATTCCCGGCCTTGTATGACATGTTGCGCCACGGCCGCACGCTGCCGCCCATCGTCTGCGTGGCGCACTCGCCGGGCTGGGGTATAGAGGAATTGCGCGCCCATGCGCACGAGGGCATCACCCGGTTTGGCAGCAACGGGATGGACGAATCGGTGTTCCGCAACCTGTCGAGCCTGCTGACGTATATCAATGGCGACTATGAAGATGCTGCGAAGTACGACGAGTTGCGCCGCGCGCTGGACGGGCGCAGCCGTCCGCTGCATTACTTCGCGATTCCGCCGTCGATGTTTCCCGTCGTGGTGCGTGGCCTGGCTGCGGCCGGTTGCACCCAGGATGCGCGCGTGGTGGTCGAAAAACCCTTTGGCCGCGATCTGGAAACCGCGCGTGCGCTCAACGCCACGCTGCATGAAGCGCTGCCGGAATCGAACATTTTTCGTATCGACCACTACCTCGGCAAGGAGGCTGTGCAGAACATCATTTATTTCCGCTTCGCCAACTCTTTTCTCGAACCGATCTGGAACCGCAACCATATCCGGCAGGTGCAGATCACCATGGCGGAAGACTTCGGGGTAGCGGGACGCGGACGCTTCTACGATTCGGTCGGCGCCATCCGCGACGTACTGCAAAACCATTTGTTGCAGATTCTGGCGCTGCTAGCGATGGAGCCGCCGCTCGGCACCAGCGCCGAGGCCATCCGCGACGAGCAGGCCAAATTGCTCAAGGCCATCCGCCCGCTGGCGCCCGGTGACATCGTGCGTGGGCAGTACGAAGGCTATAGGCAGGAAGAAGGCGTGGCGCGCGGCTCGGATACCGAGACCTTTGTTGCCGCGCGTTTCTTTGTGGATAGCTGGCGCTGGGCCGGTGTGCCTTTCATCATTCGCACCGGCAAACACCTGCCGGTAACCACCACCGAAATCCGCGCCGAGTTCCAGTTGCCGCCGCAACGAGTATTTGCATTGTCAGAAGCCGGACCGCTGGCCACCAATTACCTGCGCATGCGGGTGTCGCCCACGGTGTCGATTGCGCTGGGCGCGCGCACCAAGAACGCCGGCGACCGCATGGTGGGGCGGCCGGTGGAACTGTATGTCTGCAATAACCATCCGGACGAGATGAGCGCCTACGAGCGTTTGCTGGGCGATGCGCTGGACGGCGAAGCGATGTTGTTCGCGCGGCAGGACGCGGTGGAAGCGGCCTGGCGGATTGTCGAGCCGGTGCTGTCGCATCGCGATCCGGCCTGCACCTATGAAGCCGGCACCTGGGGGCCGCAAGAGGCGGACCTGCTGCTTGCCGGCGGG
>Ga0208375_1004296_pt1 | contig 11353 bp, 16 predicted proteins | sample RifOxyD1_FD_184038 | JGI IMG/M metagenome (GOLD analysis project Ga0208375, IMG submission 184038) | Soil microbial communities from Rifle, Colorado - Rifle Oxygen_injection D1 (SPAdes) | ecosystem: Environmental > Terrestrial > Deep subsurface > Rock core/Sediment | place: Rifle, Colorado... | reverse complement strand
ACTCATACAAACCTACGGGAGTTTGGACGGTGTTTATAAAGCGCTCAGAAAAGATGGCACAGATATGGTTGCAAAAAAGGCGGGAATACAAACGCGCTTTGCCCAGCTGGTCGCTGACAACAAAGAAAGCGCCACTTTTAGCAAGATGCTGGCACAGATACGGCGCGACGCGCCGATACAGTTTGCACTCCCCAAAAAAACGTGGAAGGAGGGCGCGGATGCGGGTGAGGTACTTGATATGTTGAACGAGTTTGAGTTCCGCTCGCTGATTCCGCGCGTGAAGCAGATGTTGAACGGGGGGGACTTGGAGAAAACTTCCCAGAAAAAAGTCCTCGGATCTCCTGTGCAGGCCGAAGCCGCCGGCCAGCCAGGCCAGACTATTTTTCAGGAAAGTTTTCTCCCGTTCTCGATTCCGCCTGCAGATTTTAAGCGCGCGCAGCTCGCAGTCTGGGTGCTCGACACCAACATCACCGACCCGACCATTGAGGACATTTATCGCTACGGCAAGTCGGATGATTTTAAAGAGGCGCTGCAAAACATCGAAGCGGAAATAAAAAAAAGAAAGTTGGATTTTGTGTACGAAAAGATAGAGCTGCCGCTCTCGCCCGTGCTGCGGCGTATGGAGGAGCGCGGAGTCACAATTGATAAAAAGTTTTTAGCCGCGCTGTCGAAGGACTATCACAAAGAGCTCGACAAAATAGCCGGCCGCATCTACAAAGCCGCGGGCGGCGAGTTTAACATCGCCTCGCCAAAACAACTCGGTGATGTGCTCTTTGACAAATTAGGGCTTGCTTCGGCAAAGCAAAAAAAGACACCCCGGGGAGCGCGCTCCACCAAAGAAAGCGAGCTGCAAAAACTCAAAAGCGCACACCCTATCATTGAAGATATTTTGTCGTACCGCGAGCTCGCCAAACTCCTCTCCACCTACATTGACACTATTCCCGCGCTGCTCGATAACAATGACCGGCTCCACACCACCTACCTTCAGGCGGGTACCACGACCGGCCGCGTCGCCTCGCAGAACCCGAACCTGCAGAATATCCCCATCAAAACCGAGCTCGGCCGCGCCATCCGCAATGCGTTTGTCGCCGACAAAGGGATGGCGATGCTCGCGTTCGACTACAGCCAGATAGAACTGCGCATCGCGGCGCTTTTGAGCGGCGATGAGGCGCTGGCTGACATTTTCCGCAACGGCAGAGACGTGCACTCCGAGGTGGCCTCGCGCGTCTTCCATGTAAAAGCCGATGAGGTGACGTACGAAATGCGCCGCAGGGCCAAGGTCATCAACTTTGGGATACTCTACGGCATGGGGGTGACGGCGTTGCAACAGAGTTTGGGTACTAACCGCAAGGAGGCGCAGGAGTTTTATAATCAATATTTTGAGGCCTTTCCCCGGCTCTCCGCTTTTATGGACGAGACCATTGCAAAGGCAAGCAAGCTCGGCTACACCGAGACGCTCTTTGGCCGCCGGCGTTACTTCGACGGTATCAAGTCGCCCATACCGTTTGTCAAAGCGGCTGCGGAGCGGATGGCACTCAACGCCCCCTTCCAAGGCACAGCCGCCGATTTGTTTAAAATAGCGATGTTGCGCGTGGACGAGTATTTGCAAAAGGACAAAAAGGGGTACCTGCTGCTACAGGTGCATGATGAGCTGGTTTTTGAGGTGGAAGAAAAAGCGGTCAAAGAGGTCGCAGAAAAGTTGAAGGAGTTGATGGAGGGGGTGATTCCTGAAAAAGAATTAAACGGCATTCCCATTATTGTTGACGGCAAAGCGGGCCCCAACTGGGGAGAAATGCGGGCTCTCTAAATAAAAAGAAATATGATAAAAGCGGTGGTTGGAAAAAATGTTGCTGGTGAGGAATTGCGGTGGCAGTCGCTCACCGAAGAAGAGCTGGTGTCGCTCGCCTCGACCGACGCGCTCTTCGGCGGCGCGCAGACGTTTGTGCTTGAGGACGCGCTCTATGGTGAGCGGGGAGAGGAGTTTGTCGATTTGTTGGAGGTGTTTGCCGAGTCGCCACATACGTTCATTTTTAAAGAAGAAAAGTTATTAAAAGCAGAAACAGAGGCTTTAAAAAAAGCGGGGGCAAAAATTGAGTTGGAAAGAATATACCTGCCCGCCGGCAGGCGGGAATTCGATAATTTTGGCGTAGCCGAGGCGCTGGGCAAAAAAGATAAAAAGGGGTTGTGGCTCGCACTGATGGCGTCGTGGCTCGCGGGGGAGAAGGCAGAAGCGGTTGCAGGCCTCATGGCCTGGAAAGCCCGCCAGATGAAAGACATAAAACTGTCCCGCGACCTCACCTGTCTATACCACGACTCCCACCGCGGCGCAGGGGAGTTGGAGTTGTTGTTGGAGCGCTTTGCTCTTAAGCTCTAGTCGTCACAAGTCGATTTTGTTCGTCAACAAAATCGCTCGCGACCCCGGCTCGCGGTTTTGCCAGTGCAAAACATCACTGCGCCTCGTACATGTCCGCCCACTTGGATTCGAACCAAGGACCTTCTCCTTAAAAGGGAGCCGCTCTACCGACTGAGCTATGGGCGGGGTTGCCACCATAAGGGCGGTTGACCGCACTATAGCAAAATAGCGCAGTATTTTAAAGCGAGACTAATGATGTTTACAACTGCTGCAAGTCCTGCGCGAGGGCGCCGGCGCCGGAGAGGAGGAGTGACAGGCACATTGCGGCGAGCAGGAACAGAGAGGAACGCGAGAGAGGGATGAGGCGCGGATAGTATTTTTTTAGGATAAAGCATTTGATGAGTGCGAGGATGGCGAGCAGAGCCGCTATTTGCGTTGTGTAGCCAAAGAACAGCATCGCGCCCACGACCACAAAGAAAACAATCGAGACCCATGCCGCCCACGAAGTTGCGCCCACCACAAGAAAGCGCATCTGCGCGATTTCTGCACGGCGGTTGTATTGCGCGTATGCGACGTACAAAAATACGAACGCCACTGCAACACGTATAATCGTAGGCGCGAGCGTTTGAAACACAAGCAGGTCGGGGAAGGTATTGAGCATTTTAGTATTGATTATTTTGGTCTAATGTCGGCGGAGGTTCAACCTTTGGAGTGCTTGAAGCGTCGTTGCCGAACATCGGGCCGTAGGCCTCGCCGGTGCCGAGCGGCGCGGGGGGCGAGAGAAATAGGCCTTTGAGGTCTGCTTTGCCCGGGCCGCCGGCAAAGTACCACAGCGCCACCAGTATCGCCATAAATCCGAGGAACAAATAGAGTTCGTTCATCGGGTCGCCGCTCTTTTTGTCATCGTCCGCCATCTATTTAGTATAGCCGAGTTTGGCAAGCTCCTCGCGCGCCACCGCCACATCGCTCCATTCTTGTTTTGTGCCCCGTGCACCCATGAGGTAGGGGTCGGTGCCTTTGCCCGTGATGAGCACCGCATCGCTCGCACTGGTAGCCCCTTTGAGCGCCGTGGCTATTGCCGCGCGGCGGTCAAGAATTATTTTTGGGGTTTGTTTTTTAAATCCTGCCGCCATTTCAGTAATTATTTTTTTTGGGTCTTCGTCATAAGGGTCTTCGTTGGTGAGGATAGCGAGTGCAGCCGACTCGTCGGCCAGGGCACCCATCTGCGGGCGCTTCCACGTATCGCGGCCGCCGCCGGTGTTGCCGAGCACTGCGATTATTTTTTTATTTTTATATGTTTCATACAATGCCTTAAGCGAGTCGGGAGTATGCGCGTAATCGACCACTACTGTAAATGGTTGACCGCATTCGATGCGCTCGGCGCGGCCTGGGATTACCGACGTGTGTTCGAGCCCGCGCTGCATGTCTTCGACCTTTAACCCAAGCACCTCGCCGATCGCAAGCGCTGCGAGGCAGTTGTAGAGATTAAAAATGCCCGGCAATGGGACGGAAAAGAGGGTTCCGCGCCACACAAATCGCGCGCCGGTATCGTCGGCGGTATACGGTTCGGCATCCTTGAGCGAGAAGGGTGCGCGCACTTCTACCTTTGTCTCCAAAAACTTTTGTCCGTACGCATCATCCGCGTTGGCAACAATAATGCGTGGCCGCTTGGGCGAGCGCTCCAGATGTTTGGCCAACGAAAGTTTGGCCGCGGCATACGCCTCAAACCCGCCGTGGCGCTCCAAGTGTTCGGGTTGGAGGTTGGTAAAGACGAGCGCGTCGAGCGCGACGCCTTTGTGCCGGTACTGCAGCGCGCCCTCTGAGGTCAGCTCGATGACCGCGTGCGTACATCCTGCACCTACCGCACGGCTTAGAAATCTCTGCAAGAAAAAACGTCCCGGGGTCGTCATTTTGTACAAATTACGTTCGTGCTTGTCGATTATAGAAAACCGTATGGTGCTTATGGAAGCTACTTCTTTGCCGCTAGCGCGGAGCATTTCGGCGACAAGCTCGACGGTCGAAGATTTGCCCTTGGTGCCTGTCACCGCTATGACGATGAGTTTGCGGGAAGGGAAACCGTACAAGACGGCCCCGGCATAGGCAAGCACAAAATGATACGCCTGCAGTATGGGCTCGGGCAGGAGTGAGCGGATAAAAGTTTTCATACCGCGGAGCGCGAGCCGAGGCGCTTGAGCGCCGCGCCGAGTTTGTCCTTTATGCTTTCGCCGACGTCGCCGATGTCCTTGAGCGCCCTGCGGCACTCTTGCGCGCTGTAGCCGAGCGCCATCAGTGCCTCGATGACCTCGGCATCAGCGCCCATGATGCCCTCACGCACGCCGGTCTCCAGTTGCAACTTATCGCGCAGCTCCACCACGATGCGCTCGGCGCTCTTTTTGCCTATCCCAAAAACTTTGGTGAGTGTTGCGGCGTCGCCCGCCGCTATCGCGCGCTTGAGCGCGCTCGGCTCCGCCACGCTCATGATAGAGAGTGCGGTCTTGGGCCCCACGCTCGACACGGTCATCAACTGGCGGAAGAAGGCAAGCTCCTCTTCTTGCACAAATCCGTACAAGTCGATGGCATCGTCGCGCACGGCGGTGTGGATGTGTAAAGAGATGGGCGTGCCCTCGGCAAAAGTAAATGCGAGCGGCACGCGGACGCAGTAGCCGACCCCCTGCACGTCGACCACCACCGAGTCGCCCTGCCGCCCACTCAAAACCCCCGTGAGCTTGCCGATCATATACAAATAGAGTACATTGTCCCCATGGCAATTACAAAGTCCGCCAAAAAAGCCCATCGGGCAGGCCTCCGCAAGAAGGTTTTTAATGATGCGCGCAGAAAGGCCATGAGCCTAGCTCTCAAGGGCGCCCGCTCGGCAAAAAGGGGCGATATCGCGGCAATAGCTTTGGTCTACAAGGCGATAGACAAGGCGGCAAAGCGCGGACTCATGACTAAAAACACGGCCGCCCGCCGCAAGGCCAAGGTCGCCAAACTGCTTTCGACTAAATAATTCCAGTGCTCTCGGCAGGAATCGAACCTGCACCTCTTCCTTCGGAGGGAAGTGTTCTGTCCATTAGACTACGAGAGCGTGCGCTCACTTTAGCGTATTTTGTGTCTTTTGTGCTCCCGCCAAGAATCGAACTTGGATCGGTAGATCCGCAATCTACTATTCTATCCGTTGAACTACGGGAGCAGTCGCTCTTTTGTATCACAAACCAAGCATCTGCGCGATGTGGTGCCCCATGTGCGCCGTCTGCTCCTCTTCTTTGGCAAAGCGCTTTATGTACGCGCGCACGTTCTGCGCGCGGCCGGGGTCGCCGAGCGATATCACCAGCTGTGGGTGGAGTATCCCTTGTGTAGAAATGAGCAGGTGGGCCTGCCTGCCGGCAGGCAGGGGCCCATGCGTCCCTTCAATCCAAAACGAGACAACGCTGTCCCAGCGGTACAAAGTGCCGTCCATCGACACGCCGCGCGGGTTGAGGCCGACCGTGTGCTCGCGCGGACCGCGGTGCACCAGTATGCCCAAAGAGCCCGCCGCAAGGAATATAATGACCGCCAAAAGCGGGTTGCCCAGCACGACCGACAGCACCGCCGCGGCCAGGGCAATAAGCCCCAAGCCCCAATACCAGTCAATGGTGCGCTCGGTGTGCGTGTGCGTATCAATGCTCCACTGTATCCCGCCATCTTCTGCCATGCCCCCATTATACGCCCTCAAATTTAATGTTCACGCGACAAGTTCCTTATAAAAATCAAAAAGTCGTCGTTGTGTGTCGTTGACCTCAATCTCGCGGTTATAGGTAAAGTCACTATGATGTAACCCCGGCAACGAAATGTTTCTTGCCCAAGGTACGGATGTAGCGCCCGCACCCGCGTATAACAGGTTGCTGGCAAAGCGCAGGTAGTTGTCAGAGGGAGAGTAGAGATTGATACATTCAACGTTTGATGGCAATTTCTTCATAAATCTTGAATGGGGCGTAACAACAGCGACAACCTTGCTTATCGGAAGGGAAATATCTCGCGCCGCGCGTTCGGCTATAGCGCCGCCGAGGCTTTGGCCAAAGAGCACGATGTTGTCGTCACTCCGCGTTCTTAGTAGCCGCTGTAATTTGCGGGCTGCCTTATGGACTGCAAACTATGAGGTGCCTCCCGACCAGTTAAACACCAGTACCTCGGCTCCCGTGGTGGCGAAGATGCTTTTCAGAGATTCAAGCCAAAGGTCTGGCCCGGCCTCAATGCCGAAGTGTGAATAAAATCGAGTAAATAATGGTTTGAGAAACGGCAGAGACGGTTCCGGGGTCTTGGAACCGTGAATAATTACGATGAGTTTTTTGTCTTGCATATAAAGATTTTTCAGTCGCGCTAGACCTGGCGGTGGGGGGAGGATTCGAACCTCCGATACCTTGCGGTATGCTTGTTTTCAAGACAAGTCGTTTCAGCCGCTCACGCACCCCACCCTGTGCTGCTATGTTTAAAACGATACCTTTTTTGGCTTTTATTGGCTATTGTGTAGGCATGCGTACGGTTGTCTTCATTTCCTGCGTGAGTAAGAAGCTGCCTCGGCCGGCAAAGGCGCAAGACCTTTATATCAGCCCGCTATTTAAACTCAACTTGGCCTACGCCAAAAGTTTGAAGCCCGACAAAATTTTTATACTCTCTGCCAGGCACGGGCTCTTGGGGCTCAATGATAGGATTGCCCCGTACGACACGACGCTCAACACGATGCCGGACAAAAAGTGGAGAGTTTGGGGCAGTAAGGTTATGCGGCAGCTGCGGGGAAAGGTAAATCTTGAGAAGGACACTTTTATATTTCTTGCGGGCGGGCGGTACCGGAAGTATCTGATGCCGCACATGAGGCGCATAAAAGTCCCCATGATGCACCTCGGCATCGGCGAGCAGCTGCACTTCTTAAAAAAGAACACCCGGTTAAAACATGGCCTCCGCTAATTGCGCACAACTGCATGGGTGGGCAAACACACTGCCGCTTTTTAAATTTCCTCTCGACGAGAGCAAAATCCCGGAAAATGGCATTTATTTACTATTTCAAAAAGGGGAGCGCGCGCACGGCGCCCACCGCGTTGTGCGCGTGGGCACGCACACCGGCGCGGGGCAACTGCGTTCGCGCCTGCGCCAGCACTTTTTGATGGAAAACAAAGACCGCAGTATTTTTAGAAAGAATATCGGCCGCTGCCTCCTCAACAAAACAAAGGACCCGTTTTTGAAGTGGTGGGAGATAGATTTGACCCCAAAGCAGGCGCGCGACTTGCACGGGCGGAGAGTGGATGGCATAAAAAAGGAAAAGCTGGAGAAAGAAATCTCAAAGTACTTACGCGACAACTTTAGTTTTGTTGTTGTGGAGGTTAAAAATAAAAAACAAAGACTGGAGTTGGAGGCAAAATTGGTTTCGACTTTGTCGTTGTGCGAGGAGTGCAAACTCTCGAGCGCGTGGCTCGGCCGCTACTCGCCGCTACAGAAAATCCGCGAGTCGGGGCTCTGGCAAGTGCAAGGGTTGTATGGCGAGCCCCTAAGCGCAAAAGATTTTGTATACTTGCAAGACAGATGAAATACCTCGGGATTGATTACGGGACAAAAAATATAGGCATTGCCGTTTCTGACGACAACGGCTCGGTGGCCTTTCCGCACTCTACGGTGGCCGCGGGGCGCGATGCAGTTTCAAAAATCGCGGCGCTTGCCAAAGAGGTGGGTGCCGGCGCGGCGGTGCTCGGCGAGTCGCGCAATTTTGCGGGGGAGAAAAATGAGGTGATGGAGGATATTGAGCAGTTTAAACAAGACCTCGGCGAGCTTGCGGGGGTGCCGGTGCACTACGAGCGGGAGTTCTTTACCTCCGCACTTGCCGCGCGGCAGTTTGCTCCGGAAGAAGGCTCCCGCAAGGCAAACCCATCACAAGAGAAGCTCGACGCCTCGGCTGCGGCGCTGATACTGCAGAGTTTTCTTGATAGAATGAAAAAATGATTACGATAGACGACTTTAAAAAGGTCGAAATAAAAATCGGCGAAATCATTTCCGTCGAAAATATCGAGGGGAGCGACAAGCTGCTCAAACTCAAAGTAAATTTTGGCGACCACGAACGACAGGTACTTTCGGGCATCAAGGCGTACTTCCCCGAGCCGCAAGCGCTGGTGGGGAAGAGGTACCCTTTTGTCACCAACCTTGCACCCCGCACCATGATGGGGCTCGAGAGCCAAGCAATGATATTGGCGACCGGTGGTGCGGAGACTCCTTTTGCCTTGTTTGAAACGACCGGCGTCCCCGGCGACCGCGTAAAGTAACATATGCATCTCACCGAGCACATAACAACGGCGCACGAGCGCGGATGGGGGTGGTTCGTCGAACACGCGCGTAGCCGCTTTGCTCTTTTTTGGCTTGCCGCTTTGGGCTTTGCGGATACAATCTTCTTTCCCATATCAGTTGAGGCGTTTCTTGCCGTGCTCGTGCTCGCGCACCATGAGCGATGGAGGGCGTTTTTGGCCGTGTCATGGTTCTCCTCGGTGGCAGGCGCCACAGTCGGTTATTGGCTGTTGTTTTGGCTGTTTCGCATATTCGGCGAGCCTTTTCTTTCCTCGTGGGGTTTGGTGGATGCGTACACAAGCTTCCAAGGGTTCTTGAGTACGCAGATATTCCTAGCGATGCTGCTTGCGTCCTTTACGCCACTACCGGACAAACTCTTTATATACGCGGCCGGCATACTCGGTTCTCCTTTTGCGCCTTTTTTGCTTGGTTTTGCGATAGGGCGCGGCGCTCGCATGGGGGTGGTCACCTATTTGGTACACCGTTTTGGCGAGCCGGTGCTGGAGATGGTTAACAAATATTCGGGCTGGACCACCGTCGGGGCTATCGCACTTTTGGTCGCATATGCTATCGTGCACTGGCGCCTCTTTTTCTAGTAGTATTTAGGTGTGCGCCCCTCGTAGCATAATGGATAGTGCGGCGGACTTCTAAGCCGTTGATGTAGGTTCGATTCCTACCGAGGGGACAAAAATTATTGCTGTTATATACTGCACGTATGAAAAGCGCTTTTGTACATTTGGTCGGGCGATCCTACCGCGCTCTCACGCCCCTCATTTTTCTTTCTGACTCCGAGCCGGCGCACGACTTTGTGCTCGACCTAAGCGAGGTGTTGGGCAAGGTCCCCGGCGTCCCGTCGCTTATGCGCGCGTGCATGCGCGTCAGCCACCCCTCGCTCAAGACCACGGTCGCGGGAATCGGGTTTGATAATCCTATCGGGCTCGCGGCTGGCTTCGACCACGAGGCGCAGATGCCGCGCATTGTAGATACTCTCGGTTTTGGCTTCCAGAGTGTCGGCACGGTGACCAACGGCGCATACGAGGGCAACCCGTATCCGCGCATCAAGCGCTTGGTCAAGTCGCGCACCATGCTCGTGTATAAAGGGTTTAAGTCGACCGGCATGAGCGCGGTACTGCGGCGCATCAAAGGTCAGGCGTGGCGCGTGCCAGTCGGCATCTCAATCGGCCGCACCAACCCCTTGGGCGAGTACACCTACCCCGCCGCCATAGGCGATATTGTCGAAGCGTTTAGAAAAGCGCGCGACTCAGGTGTCCCTTTCTCCTACTTCGAACTGAACATCAGCTGCCCCAACATGTTGCACGAGGTTTCGTTCTACGAGCCGGAGCGTCTCGCACAGCTGCTTACGGCAGTGTGCGCGCTCAACCTCCCCAAACCGCTTTTTATTAAAATGCCCATCGGTCTGGGCGACGACGGGGTAAAGGCGCTCCTCGACGTTGTTATGCGCTTTCCCGTCGCGGCGGTTATTTTCGGCAACTTACAGATCAATCGCACCGACCCGGCGTTCGACAAGCAAGAACTGGCCACGCTTGCAAAGTACCCCGGCAATTGGAGCGGCATGCCGTGCCAAAAACGCTCCGACCACTTGGTGACGCTCGCGTACAACCATGTCAAAGGAAGGCTCGCCATCATCGGCTGTGGCGGTGTCTTTAGCGCCGCTGATGCCTACCGCAAAATCCGCAATGGCGCATCGCTCGTGCAACTTGTCTCGGCGACAGTCTGGGAGGGGCCACAGGTGCCGGCCGAGATTTGCGCCGACCTGCCCGCACTGCTGGAGCGCGACGGGTTTAAAAACATTTCCGAAGCGGTCGGCGTCGACGCGGGCAAAGACTAAGAGAGCGTGGTATATAAGGGAAGAGGGCGGTTAGCTCAGTTGGTAGAGCATTCGATTTACACTCGAAATGTCACAGGTTCGAGCCCTGTACCGCCCACATGGAAGAACCGAAGATTATATTTGAAGACAGCGACTTGGTCGTGGTTGATAAACCGTCGGGGTTTATTGTCTACCCCGATGGCAAGCACGACTACCCGGCCCTCTCAAGCTGGCTTGAGAGAAAATATAAAAGCGCCACTAGCGAGCCCGGTTTTCATTTTGTGCACCGCATCGACCGCGAGACCAGCGGTGTTTTGGTAGTGGCCAAAAATGCAGATGCGTACGCTGCGCTTAAAGAGCAGTTTAAAGACCGCGAGATAAAAAAGGTGTATCGCGCGTTTGTGCACGGTGCTTTAAAAGAAGAGCGCGGGCAGATCGAGCGCCCGATAGGCAGTGCGCGCGGCGGCCGGGGCCCGCGCTCGGCCACGCGTCCGCACGGGGTACAGCGGCAGGCTAGTACCACGTGGAAGCGTCTAGCAAATGGAGAGGGGTGCGCATATATAGAAGCCTTCCCCAAAACCGGCCGCACGCACCAGATCCGCGTGCATTGCGCGGCCATCCAGCACCCCATCATCGCCGACGTGCTCTACGGCCCCGGCCGCCCCGCTCTGCTCGGCTTTAAGCGCCTCGCGCTCCACGCGCTTTCTGTCACCATTACTCTCCCGTCAGGCAAAGAAAAAACTTTCGTGGCCCCTCTACCAGCGGACTTTTTGAAGGCAGAGAAAGAATTGCGCGCTTAGTTGCGCTGTGGTACAGTCTTTCGGTCAAACATATATGAAATCTTCCGTAATCATCTCGCCAGTCGACAT
>Ga0208375_1004293_pt1 | contig 11362 bp, 8 predicted proteins | sample RifOxyD1_FD_184038 | JGI IMG/M metagenome (GOLD analysis project Ga0208375, IMG submission 184038) | Soil microbial communities from Rifle, Colorado - Rifle Oxygen_injection D1 (SPAdes) | ecosystem: Environmental > Terrestrial > Deep subsurface > Rock core/Sediment | place: Rifle, Colorado... | reverse complement strand
GGAAATCTTCAGTCCATTTGTCTCGATTGAATCTAGAGCGGTAAGAAAAATGTCAATAAACTCTTTTGATGTTATTTTATCCCCGATTGAATATTTTGCATTCAGCTGATCGACAATTACGACACGGTTTTTCGGTCGCGGAATTTCTCGATAAACATACCCATTCTGATCAACTTCTTTGCAGTCAATACTGGAGCACCAAATCAATACTTGTCGGCGTTCTGCCACGATAACTCGAACCGTACTCGGCAAACCTCGAACAATGGTCGCGCCCTGCAGGATAGGAAACTTTTTTTCAAGATCACGCAGATAAGCCGAGGGACGCATCAGCAAGATATTCTTGCCGACAAGGGATTGCTCCAAATAATTGCTGATATTGTGTGATTTTGCGCCCTCAATCCTTATACTTCTTATTCTAAAAAGGCCGCTGAAAAAAACGCAATACAAAACAGCGCCGATCAAGGCGAGATAAAAAACCGTTCTGAACGGTTTTAAATTAATATGTTGTTTTTCTTTCAGAGGTGCTTGGGTGACTAAAACAATTTCCGGCTTTTTACCAATCCTCTCCTTTTGACTTCTTGGTTTAAACATAGAACCCATTGCAAAACTCGCTTTTAATTATTTTGGTTGATATTTTTGGCGCTTCGCGAGGGTGGAACTCGCGAATAATCCAGATACGCTGAAGCGCGCGCCGAAAGGGTGGAACTTTCGGCTAATCCTCCCATAGCCAGTAGATACTCCGACGAGCGATAAAGCGTTTGCAGACAAAATAGCAGACAAAAGAATAAATCTGGAGTTTTGAAATGGGTTCATTATCTATTTATCTTTTGTCAGCTCGCAACTGCTCCAATCCCCTAAATATTCGACCTCCTCAAGCAGCGTGACGGAGTATTTTTCCTCGACGAGTTTTCTCATTTGTTCTATCAAATTGCGAATGTCGCAAGCGCTGGCGCGTCCGCGATTTTCAATCCAATTGGCATGTTTTTTACAAACTCTGGCATCGCCAACCGCCAAATCCTTGGCCCCCGCGGTGTCTAAAAGATACCCTGCCGATTTTAATCGTTCGTCTCCTTTCTCCGTCGCATCGGTGCCGGCAGGATTGCGAAATACGCTCCCGGAAGTCTTGATTCCAAGCGGCTGATGATCCTCTCGCCACTTTTTATATTTAGCGATATCTTGCAGAGCATCTTCCTTTTTACGGTGTTGAAACTGAAAAATTGCGTTTAAGATAACTGGCGGAGAATCGCTTTTGGAGTATTTGAGCTTACTTTGGCGATAACCAAAACCAAACCAATCCGCCTTGCAAGTCATCATCTTTTCCGATGAAATCAACACTGTCGAAGAATCGAGATATTGACTGACGCTCGCTCCATGCGCTCCGGCGTTGACTATTATTGCTCCGCCAACTGTCCCGGGAATCCCGAATAACGATTCGAGCCCTCCTAATCCCATTGAGGCAGATTCAATAATTAACCTCGATAAGCTCACTCCACTATCGACGATAATTCTACCGGAATTCTCGTCGATTTGCAGTCCGTTCGTTCTATTGACAATTATCAACCCCTCAAATCCGCTGTCGGAGGGCAAAATATTTGAACCATACCCGATAACGCGATACGGCGCTCCGATTTGCCTCGCAACGGAAACTGCTTTAATCAGCTCATCAATTGTCCGAGCGATAAAAACATAATCCGCGATTCCGCCGACAGCCAAAGAAGTCAAGGTTTTAAGATATTCGTTTTGCTTGGCTTCGGGTAATAGCGCTTGGACCTTATCTTCCCATGTCATAATTTATTTATCTTATAAATCTGAATGTTTTGCAACCTTAGAGCGTAAAAACTTATCTGCGACTTTATAAACATCGGTCGCGCCCATGGTCATTATGATATCGCCGGAAGCGCAAAATTCCATCAAACAACGAACCGCTTCGTCGTAATTTTCTAGATATGTCACATTTTTACCTTCACTTTGAAGCTTTTGGGCTAAATCTTGGCTTGTATGTTCGGCTGCAGCGTCGCGCCCAACCACTTTAAAAACCGGCAAAAGAATAATCTCAAAGGCGCGCGAAGATTTTAAGACATTTTCAAACTGCCGGTAAAACCTATTGAAACGGTCTTGCTGATGAGGCTGAAAAATAATAAACTTTCGTTTGGCTGGAAAAAGCTCATTCAACGCGCTTATAGTTGCCGAAATTTCTGTCGGGTGATGCGCGTAATCGTCGTAAATCTTTATCCCTTTTACCTCTCCTTTCAACACAAAACGCCTACTCGCCCCCTTAAAATTTCGAACTGTTGACGCAACTGTCTCCGGCAAAACGCCACAGAACTTTGAGACAGCAAACGCGCTAGCACAGTTTAGAGCAAAATGTTTTCCGACTTGACCTGAAATAAATTCATACCTTTGTGTTTTATTAACAATCGTAAATTTAGCCTTCCCGTTTGCAACTGTGTATTTACGAATCGAAAAATCAGCCGTCGGCTTGAAACCATACGAAATAAGTGAAATTCTTTTGTCGGAAATTAGATCAGCTCTTTCTTTTATGACGCTATAAATGTTGACATCGTCAGCGCAATAAACCAGTGCGCCACCAGGATATATTCCGTCGACAAACTTGCCAAAATGTTTTTTAATTTCAGCCAAACCGCCTTTAAAATAATCAAGATGCTCTTCTTCGATATTTGAAATAAGTCCGATTGTCGTTGGAAAATCCAGAAACGAATCGTCGTATTCGCAAGCTTCGGCAATAAAGTATTTACCGGAGCCGATCGCAGACGCCTTGTTCCAGGTTGTTGAGTCAGTACCCACGAGATAAGATGTTCCCATAAAACTTCTTTTAAAAATATTAGCAATGAGCGAAGAAATAGTTGTTTTGCCATGCATTCCGGAAACGGAAATACCAGATTTTCCGCGCATCAAAATTCCGATTAATTCAGAGCGCTTAATAGTTTCTATTTTTAATCTCCTGGCTTCTGCATGCTCGACTCGCGCCTCGCTTGATTCTGAAGCAGCTGAAGAATATACGACCAGATCCAAATCGGCGGTTATGTTTTGCGCGCTATGGCCGTGTATTTTAAGATCGCTGCCAGAAACCCGCTTGCCAAGCGTTTTGAGCAAATCGGCAATCGCTTTCATCGAAACGCCGCTCATGCCGATCAGAAAAATATTTTTAATTTTTTTAAACTGCGTTTTAGTAACTTCATCTTCGATTATTTGGCTAATAAGTTCGGCTGAATGCGGAAAATAAATCCGAGCAAGATCTAATGCCGTATTACTACTTAGCTGATCATTAATTTTTCTAACCAAATTTTGATGAGAATCTTCTTGGAAGTGGATATCGGCTAAACCATTTTTGTGTAAATATAAGGCATTGATAATCTGGTGATTGGTGACAGTTTTTGGGATCGGCACAAAAATAGCATTTTTACGGCAGGCAGCAATTTCAAAAACAGCTGTTGCGCCGCATCTCGAAATAACCAACTTCGCCTTTGAAATAAGTTTTGGCATTTCATTTGAAAACCCAATTGGATGGTAACGCCCCTGAAGCTTCAGTGGGAGAAGTTTTTTAAATTCTTTTGCCCGTTCCAAATCAAATTCGCCAGTTAGATGCACGATCGTAGATTTAGTTAAGACCTGAGGAGCTATTTTAAAAATCAAAGAATTCAGATTCCTGGCACCCAAGCTTCCGCCGGTTGCTAGTATAAAATTTTCAGGTTGACTGCCTTCACGCCAAATTTTTTTAAACTCTTCCCTAAGCGGAATTCCGCAATAAAAAGATCTTTGTTTGATACTCTGGGGGTACGCGTCAAGTGGAAATGCAACACCGAGTCTCGTTGAAACCAAAGAACCTATCCTATTTGCCAGTCCCGCTGTCGCGTCAGACTCATGGGATACTACAGGAATTCTCAACAAGCCCGCCGCCAAGACAACTGGCAGGGCGGCATAGCCGCCCTTGGAAAAAACTAAATCGGGCTTTTTGGTGCTAAGAAGATAGAGGGATTGAATGATTCCGGCAATAAAGAGAAAAAAATCACCAATATTTTTCAAAAATGCCAGTAAAGATTTTTCTCGCCTAAATTTCCCTGTTAAAATTTTTTGATAGAGCATCCCGTTTTCGCGCGCCAAATCTCTCTCGTTCTTGAGGCCGGTACCAAAATATTCAAATTTGTAGGTTGATTGTCTCTGGCGCAAAGCATGACAAACCGAAACAAGCGGATAAAAATGTCCGCCGGTTCCGCCGCCAACCAAAACGATTTTAGCTGAATTATTGCTCATTAGCTTGCTTCGATATGTTTAGCAGAATTCCAAGCTGAATAAAAGAGATGACTAGCGATGTTCCGCCATATGAAATAAACGGCAGGGTGACGCCAGTTAATGGTACCAGCCCTAGCATCGCCGCAATATTAATTAACGCCTGAATGACAATCGAAGCCGTAACGCCGATAGCAAGCAAGCGGCCGAAACCATCCGGCGCTTTCTTTGCCACAGAAATACCCAAAACAAAAAGGTAAGCGAAAGCGGCAATAATAAATATCGAACGAAAAAAACCAAGCTCTTCGCAGATGATGGCAAAAATTGAATCTGTTTGCGGTTCAGGCAAATACATTTTCTGAATTGAGTGTCCGAATCCAACTCCCCAAAATCCGCCCTGAGCAACCGCGATATAGGCCTGGTTAATGTGATAACCAATGCCGAGAGTTTCAGCGGAAGGATTTAAAAAAGTAACAAACCTATTCCAGCGATAACTTTTTGAGCGAATAAAAATAGCAAAAACTATGCCCATAAAAGCAACGAGACTGCCGATATGCCAAACGGGCGCTCCAGCGGCAAAAAAAACAACGATCGAGCTTGCGACAATGATTGTCAAAGTTCCAAGATCAGGCTCCATGATAATTAGCGCCGCGATTAATCCAAGCAATATCACAAACGGGATAAGAGATCTTTCCAAACGATTTAAATGATCGGAGCGCGAATCAAGCCAAGCACATAGGTAAATTAAGAAAGTGATTTTGGCGATTTCCGACGGCTGAATCGAGAAACCTAGATGCAACCAGCGATGAGCGCCTTTTGCAGGAGAGCCGATAACCGGAAAAAATACAGCGATGAGCAATACTATTGTCACCGCTAGCATAGGCAAAGAAATTTTTTTATATTTTTGATAATCGATTCCAGCAAAAATTCCCATTGCAATCAAACCAATGGCAAACGCAATTACCTGATGCCAGACATAATAATAATCATTTGAGCCGTTGAATTTCTCATAAGCAACTATCGCCGAAGCAGAAGCGATCATGATGATACCAAATAAACTCAAGCCGATAGCTAAAAGCGAAATCTTGTAATCGGGGCGGGTTCTTTTTTTTATATATCTCGGAGAGTTCATGCTTTGGCGGATATTTTTTGTACAAGCTCAGTAAAATGCTTGCCCCGTTCGATATAGTTTTTATATTGATCGAAACTAGCTGAAGCAGGTGAAAACAAAACAGCGCCAAATTCGCCATGTGATCTATGGATTTCTTCCATCACCTGATTCAAGTTATCCTTCAAAACAATCGATTTTTGAAAACCCGCTTTTTTTAGTTCGCTCTCTATTTCTCCAGATGTTTGTCCGAATAGAAAGATTTTTAGAAGTCGGGGGTCTGTGCTTGCCTTATGGGCAAGAGCTTCAAAGCTCAAGCCTTTGCTCGAGCCACCACAGATGAGAGCATACTTACCCGTCATCGTTTTCATCGCAGCGATCGTTGAAACAGGATTTGTTGCTGCAGAATCATTATAGTATTTCACCCCTTTGTCCTCGCCAACCAACTCTATTCTCAAGGGAAGTTTCTTAAACGAAGAAAGTATTGACTGAATATCGACTTTATAATTTAAGACAAAACCAAAAGAAATCACCGCCAAAATGTTGACCATGGGAACCTTCTTCTCTTGACTTAATCTCTCTATGTCTTCAAATTCGGCTTCTCGTTCATCGACAACACATTCAACAGTCGCGTTTGAAAAAAAACAGCCGATATCTTCTGATTCGGTCTCGCTAAAATAAATCTTCTTTGCCTGAGAATGTTCAGCGATTTTCCTAACATTCTTTGAATCGTACAATAGCGCGAGGGAATCCTTTTTCATCTTGGCTAACAGTTGTCCTTTTGATTTAAGATATTGCTCCAGGCTCGCATGGAAATTAAAATGTTCGCCTTGGTTTGAATGAAAATCTAAATGGTCAGAAGAGATTGGCAAGATAATGGCTATATCAGGCGAAAATTGCAAATCTTCCGTTTGAAAACTTGATAACTCGAGAACAGAATAAGAATTCTCCGCTGTCTCGTCTAAAAAATTTAGAGGCGGATTACCAATATTCCCGCCGATAAAATGCTTTATATTATTTTGCTTCAGAAGTTCTCCAACCAAATTCACGGTCGTACTTTTACCTTTTGTGCCAGTCACACCAATCGTCTTGCCTTTACAATTAGCAAAAAATAGATTTGTCAAAGAGGAAATTGCGGCGTTCTCTGGCAAAAGTTCGCGAATCGAAGCTAAAGACAAACCAGGACTTCTAAAAGCGACTTCAATATCAATATGGTTTTTTTTATCAAAGGGCCCACCAATGAATTTTGCCTCATGTTCTTTTATCCTTTTGAGATACTCTTCTGTTGGGTTTTTTTCGTCAAAAACGCTTATATCTTTTACTTTGTGCGAAGATAAATAATCGAGAAGCGCTTTGCCCTCGGTGCCATATCCAAAAATACCGATTTTTTTGTTTTGCAGATCAGAAAGTTTCATTTTATCCGAGTATGATTACTAACCCGATCCCAGCAACGGCCACTACGGCTGCAACAATCCAAAATCTCATGGTCACCTTCGTTTCGGGCCAGCCTAGTGCCTCAAAGTGGTGATGAATCGGCGCAACCAAAAACACCTTTTTTTTGAAAAACTTTTTTGAACCGATTTGCACTATCGTCGAGACCGCCTCAACCAGCATAATAAAAGCAATAAAGGGCAAAGCGTAAACCGTATTTGTCAAAAAGGCAATTACTCCAAGCGTCATACCTAGACTCATCGCTCCGGTGTCGCCCATAAAAAATCTTGCTGGATATACATTAAACCAAAGAAAGGCAAGCGTTGCCCCAAGGATCGTGGCGCAAAAAAGAGCTAGCGAATAATTGCCCTTAGCCAAACAAATCAACGTGTAAGCACCATAGGCAATCGCAAATACCCCGCCGGCTAAACCATCCAGGCCGTCTGTCTGATTCGCCGAAAAAGCAATCGCGACCAAGACAATAATAAAAACTGGGATATACCAAAACCCAAGTATAACTTCCCCAAGCCCCGGAATAAATAATCCTCTTGAAATCCAATCGAGTTTAAAAGCAAACCATAGCGCGCCAGCGGTCGCGATCAAAGCGTAGAAAAGAAACTTTGTTCTAAATCTCATCCCGCCGCGGCTTACACCGATACCAAAAACATTCATAATGTCATCAACCGCACCGATAAAACCCGAAGCAATCAAGGTAAAAAGCGGCAAAAGCGTGCCCGAACGCGTTAGGTTTGCAACCACACTGATAAGTCCAGACACCCCCCAAATCAATACTCCGCCCATCGTAGGCGTATTTTCCTTGTCATGGTGAAGCCTAGAGAAAATCGGAGTTTTTGATCCTTCATAATCCGTGTCACGAATTTTCTTGCCAATCTTATTTTTATATAAGAAGTCTGTAAAAAGCGGGGTTGCCAAAAGAGCCGCCAAAAAAGCGACGACAACAAATACGAATATGCCAAAAAACTCAGTTGGGTTGAATCCAAATGTTTTCATTATTGCAATATATCAACCAATTCGGATAAACTATTTGACAGCGAGCCCTTAATTAACACAACATCTCCGCTTTTCAAATAATTTTCCACCTCACCTTTTAATTCTTTCACATTTGGGTACCACTTATCAAGAGAAAGATCGCGAAATCCATCGCCGACTCCGATTGTGAAATCAGCAATTTCTTTCGCGTACTTCGCGACTTCGCGATGAGATTTTTCGCTGATGTGGCCTATCTCTCTCATTTCACCGAGAATCGCCACTTTTCGTCCCAATTTTATCTCGGAAAATACTTTTAAGGCAGCGATCATCGAAAGCGGATTTGCGTTATATGACTCGTCGATAATAACAATATTTTTCCTGCCAAAAATCCGTTTTCCCCGTCCAGACTGCGGTTTAAGCTCGGGAATAATCTCAAAAATCTTTTTGCTTGGAATGCCACAGAGCAACGCGACAATTACCGAAAGTTCGAGATTTCTGACATTGTGCTCGCCGAGCAATTCGAATTCGGTTTGTTCCTTACGGCTAGAAATATAAAAGTCGAATTCTGTTTTATTTGAGAATGTTTTTATGCTTTTGGCTATAGCACCGATTTCACTCGGTATGATTGTCTGAGCACGAGGAAACTCAATTTCTTTTCCAATTGAAATTACGTTTTTGCTCGCAACAATATTGTCGCGAGCCGCTAAGGCTAGCTTCCATTTTTCATTTGCGATATTGTCCATGCTCCCAAAAGCTTCCAGATGCGCGACTCCGAAGTTAGTTATTACGGCAATATCGGGCTTCACAATTGATAGTAGTTGTTCCATGTCGCCCGGCTTGTCAGCAGCATATTCTAATACAAGATATTTCGGAAATTCAATTCGCCAAACCGTTCTGAAGGGCGCGCTCACAACTACGCTTATCCACTGCCAAACACCTTTTGGCGATTTTTCGTAGCCTATTATCGCGAGCGGTAGAGAATATTCGGTATTCATATTGCCAGAGGCAATATACACATCTCGATAATAAAATTTCTTGAGTAATTCTCCAATCAAATATTTAGTTGTTGTCTTTCCTGAACTTCCAGTTATACCAATTACATAAGGATGAAACCGATTATAAATTCCTCGCGCAAGATATGCCAAATATCTTGTGACGATTTTGATAATAATTTTTTTCATTGTTTTGAAACCTTGAAATAATTATTTAAAAGCCAGTCTGACATCTCGCCAAAAATCGGAGCGGCGGACGATTCCGCCCAGTCGACATTTTTTGGCTTGTCAAATTTAACAAGCATCGCAAATTTCGGATCATCGGCCGGAGCAAAGCCGGCAAACGAACCAACATGCTGATTTTCTTCATACCCTCCGCCGCTTTTAGGGATTTGAGCCGTACCAGTTTTGCCCGCAACTCTAAAACCGGGAACCTGTGCTTTTTTACCATGACCATTGACCACAACCGAAACAAGCATCTCGGTAATTTTCTTGGCATCATCTTCGGAAATAACCTGATTGCCAGAACCTCCATTGGTTGATTTTTCAACCTCGCCGCTGTCAATTACCTTACTTAAAACCGTAGGCTTAATCATTTTACCTTTATTGGCAATTGCCGCATAAGCCATAACGATCTGAATCGGAGTTGCAGAAATCCCCTGACCAAAAGAAATCGTGGCTCGGCTTACATCGCGCCATTGCCTAACCGGCAAAATTTGACCTGTCGCTTCGCCTGAAACATCGATGCCTGTTTTCTGACCAAAGCCAAATTTGCGCAGATAATCATAAATTGTCTGGTTTTCCATCTTATTAGCAATCCAAACCATCCCAATATTATCCGAGTTCTCTAAAATTTGTGAAACAGTTTCATATCCATAAGGTTTATCAAGCGAGTTATGAATTTCATAACCATTAACAGTGATGGAATTGCTAAATCCGCCGGGAATATCGTCAGGCTTGGAATCAGGTTCCACTTTCTTTTCTGCAAGAGCGCTCGAAACAATCACTGGTTTAAAAACCGATCCTGGCTCCCAACTCAAAGAAGTTGCCGGGTTCAAAAAAATGCTCTGCTTGTCTTGCGATACCTCGTTGAATTTGTTCGGATTATAGCTCGGCGAGGACGCCATGGCTAAAATTGCGCCAGTTTTTGGGTCAGCAACTATAAGCGTCCCCCCGTCAGCCGCATAGCGCTCGATCCCCTCCTTAAGTTTTTTTTCGGCCATGTATTGAATGCTTCGATCGATAGTTAAGATAATGCTCGCCCCATCCTTGCCTGGATCGCTTTGGGAAACCTCAAACACCTTTCCCCTGTTGTCCTTGATGCCCTGCAGAGTTCCGCCTTCCCCCTTCAAAATCCCGTCATAATATTCTTCAAGTCCGTATCGGCCATTGCTTTCATAATCGACAAAACCTAAAAGCTGAGACATAAATTCATTTTCCGGATACACCCTCGCGTATTGATCTTCGATTATGATTCCCTTTAGAGAAAGCGCTGATACTTTGTCAGCTATCTCTTTTGTCACTCTTTTTTCAAGCGGCGGCACATACCACTTATCGTTATTGATTTGGCTTAAAATATCCGATTCGTTTAAGCCTAAGACCTTGGCTAGTTTTTGAGCAGCATCGGTTTTGTCGATAATGTTTCTCGGAACCGCCATTATGTTATAAAGCTCAAGATCTACCGCTATTGGGAAAAGGCCCGACTTGCTCTGATCGTAGAGGTCGATCGAGTCTTTATCTTGAATATAAATCTGCCCGCGCTTAGCCGGCTGATCAATTTTAGTGTAATATTGCTTGTCCGCTAAGGCAGTGAACTGGGAGCGTCTGACAATTTGGCGCTCAAAAAGCCTAACAACGAAACCCGCGGTCATAATTAAAAAAATTACCGAGAGGTAAGTTAATCGCCTCAAATTCGATCGTGAATTTACTTCTTCTAGCATTTACTTATTTACTGTCCTGCCGATTCCATTCCCTTTTCGTTTGCTTTTTCTTGAGCTTGGGAAAGCGTTTTATAACGATCGCTTTCCATTTTTAGCTGATCGACTTCATCTTGCTGATCTTTAACCTGCTGTCCCAAATCAGAAGTTTCCACTCTTCTTTTCATCATCTGGCTTTGGTTGGCTAAATAAAACGTAGCAAAAGCAGCCAAAATAATAAAGAACAAGACCTTTGCTGAAACGGGGCCGAGAGTGAGTTTTCTCTCGACAGCTCTCTTTTTTATACCGAGATTGCTCTCGCGATTTTTGATAAAAAACATATATCTCCCTCTTATATTTTTTTTGCCGCGCGCAATTTGGCGCTTCTCGATCTTGGATTATCAAGTGTTTCCTGCCGCGAGGTGATGATTGGTTTTTTGGTTAAAATTTCAACCTCTCCTTTATTTTGTGCGTTTTTAAAAAAGTTTTTGACTATTCTATCTTCGCCTGAATGAAAACTAATGACAATAACCCTTCCGTTTTTCTTGAGATTGTCGATTGCCTGCGGCAGAACTTCCGTAAGCGCTCCAAGCTCATCGTTGATAGCGAGGCGCAACCCTTGAAATACTTTTGTTGCCGGATGAATCTTGCCGGCTCTTGAACTAACTTTTTCTATT
>Ga0208375_1004292_pt1 | contig 11363 bp, 10 predicted proteins | sample RifOxyD1_FD_184038 | JGI IMG/M metagenome (GOLD analysis project Ga0208375, IMG submission 184038) | Soil microbial communities from Rifle, Colorado - Rifle Oxygen_injection D1 (SPAdes) | ecosystem: Environmental > Terrestrial > Deep subsurface > Rock core/Sediment | place: Rifle, Colorado... | reverse complement strand
CAAGGCAATACCAAGTTTACGTTTCACGAGAATCTCCTTCTCAACGTACAAATGAAAGAAAATGAAACTACGGGATTATAACTTATAGGTTAAGTAATTGCAAGCTAAAACTAATCTGGGTTTTTTCCTTTCATAGTTTCAGGGAAATAAAAAACTCTGGATGTAATGGAAAAATCCAGAGTTTGGAAAATTAAACGGAATGTTTTTTTATTTAGGTGCGATAGTAACCCCAGGCAATTTTTTGATTCAGGTCTTGACCATGAACAATCACAGAAAAGCCTATTTTGGACAGAAAAATTTCGGTTTCAGGTTCATACTGCGTGATGGTATTCCAGACTACCCAAATATCACCTCTTTGTATTTTACCACCTGGAATGTTGTCTTCAGAATAAAGCTGAAGCCCGTTGCTTACTGGAACAATGCCGCCATGATGAACTTCGTCTTCCCGAATCCGAGCAAGAACAATGTTTGTCCCTGGTAGCTCTTTCGCTGCTGTCCTTAGGATAAAAAGGGTGTTGCGATTGGTGGCAACCAGCATAGCCTGTGTGTGACGAATAATTTCTTTATTGTTAAACTCATGCTTTTCAATTTTTGACTGGTTGTCTGAATAAAGCACAAATAGAATCAGGTTGGTAACCAAGAAGGCTGCTCCCAGAGCAACCACAACAGCTACGGCACCGATTAAATCAGTATCTGAAATCTCATAGGCCGTATTAGCAAGAACAACAGCGAAAATGAGAATCGAAAAGATATATAAACCGATTGGGAGTTTCCGAGCCATGAATATTCTCCTTAATGATGTGCAAATAAAACGTGTTGTATTGTAACATACAAGCTTGACAAATGACTAATTATGGGGTATACTTATCTTTAGTTCGTCTTTTTCTTAATCGCTTATTTAATGAAATTGAGAGGAAGCAATGAAGACAACAATTGTCTTGAGTGTTTGTATTTTGATTGCTGGCATGTTTGGCATTGTCGCACCTGCCTCAAATGTTGAGGCTGCTGAGACTCTGGTATATCAAGCAAAAGTTGATGCGGCTAATCCCGTGTTTGAAATAGAAGTCCAGATTCCAGAAAACACCACATATACATCGCTTGTGGTAGAAAAGTTAAATTATGAATCGGGAAATGGATGGCCAACAAGCAGTTGGCAAATACCTCAGTTGTCGCGGAATACTTTTCATTGTCGCGCCACCGGAGGAAATTGTGGCGGTGTGACACGAGGAATTAATACTGGGGCAATTGGAAACGTGCTTACCATTCAGGGTAATTATGTGTATGGTGCGGGAGACGAGGTACAAATCGTGATTGATTTGTACTTTGATAATGAGTTGAAGCGTGGCGCATCTTGCTCGATTGCCTATAGGCAACGCGGATACCAGGTTGATTTTGAAATCACCTGGGCTGGCAGTTGTACATATTGCTGGAAACAACTGCACTATGGCGATTTGCAGGTTGAGACACTGACGGGACCTGAAGGCGAGGCTTACTTTAGCCATACATACGCCAGGGGAACATACACCGCACAAGTGTCAATTACCGGTCCGCAGGGTGGCATTATGTGTGAAGCCAACCTGGTGATCCCGAATGATGTCGAGGTTGGAATGACAGAACCGCCATATCAGCCTGAGCCTGATTATTGTGAAGTTATGGGCACAACCGAAATGTTTGGCGAGGCCAGTGAAATGCGAGTCTGGGGAAATGCAATTGTTACTCGCAGTCAGTCGGGAAATTTGGAGATTTTCGGATTACCCGATGGAATGTTGAGCATAGATGCAGAAATCCCTATTGTTGATCAGTTCGACAATTTGGTTCTGACGGCAGTTGTTGCAAATCCCGGTGTCTGCTATTTCATGTAAAGACTTATCCCAGTGGAAAAAAAGAGAATATTTCACTGGGATTTTTAATGAAGTAAAACTTGACAAATGACTAATTATGGGGTATAATTGTTATATAAATTTGAAGCAGTTCACATCTTCTGACTGCTTTTTTTGTTGGGAAGAACTCAAAAGAGGGGCGGCTGGTCCTACCTTTATTGGCTAGCTGACGAGCCTCCTCTTTTGAGTTTTTGAGACAATATTTAAAAACGATTACATTATTTTTTTTAAAACGATTAAAGACAACAAAGTGGATGAAAATCATTTCTTCTAATTTGTTGTGTTTAACAACACACTCGCACCTTTTGTTTCGCTCGTAGCTTATGGGAGAAAAACAATGAGCAACAAGGAAAAGATGTTTCCGGTTTCCAGTGCATTTGCTGCCGTTATCTTGTTGATCGTATTGGCCTTGATCGCGGCTTATACCCCGGTCACTTTTGGCCAAGAAGATTGGGTAGCCACAGATTGGGATCAGCCGGTTCGTCAGGTGATTGCCGTTGAATACACTGGCCCCATTTTGTGGGACATCCGCGGCACTTATGGCGAAGAGGGCTTGGTTGCCGTTGAAGGTGCCCCCCATTTTCAGATTCTCATCTGGGAATTGGATGAGACTGGGATGATCAAGGCTAGTTATGTTCTTGATGGAACAGGCCTCACCTTTTCACCCAACTGCGAGGCGATGATGTACAAAGCCGATGAGTCGTGGGCCTATTGGGATTTTGACCTCCAGATTGATATTCCGCTGGATTATTGGACTCATGCGAGCTATTCGCCGGAAGAGACTAAAATCCGATGGGATCGTATCTGGCAATCACGGTTTTATACACCGGACTGGATTGAGAACACTTCTGTTTGGGAACCCAGGTTTCTGGACATTGAGTTCCCTTATTCCTATCCCAGTGGTGAAACCCAGGTCCTGCAGAATGAAAACGCGAAAGCGTATACCTGCGAGATGTAGTATAGAACAAAAAGCCAGTGAAGAGAGATCTTACAAATCTTTTCACTGGCAACATTTTTATTGATTTTTGGCCCTAGTGGGGCGAACTTAAAGTTACTTCAAAAGTAAGGTTAATCGTTACCCTTACACACTTTAAATTCGCCCTATTGGGGCTTTTTTTGTTTGAAAGTGGTAAAATGGCTTTCCTTTTTAAGCTACGCAGAAAAAATACAAAGGAGAAGATTTTGTGAACTTGACACAGAAGAGACGTACATTAGAACATAAAGAGCTGGAAAAGCCTGAATTAAGAAGAGGGAAACCAAAAAAAAGAGGAAGACTACATATTCAATCTGTTGGCGAGATTAAGCCAGAAATGAGAATTCTTCGTTTTACCCCTGAGATTGTTGAGGAAATAAGAATCAAAGAAAAGCCATATAAGGATGATTTGGGCAATTGGAGGGTAAAGTTTGAAATAGTCATAGACCAAACTCAAGGCGACATGATTCTTGGTAATTGGGGTGTTGTTCAGGTAAGTTCAGGCTTTTTGGGCTTTTTTGCATTGTGGAATCATCGCAACTATTTGGTACGATACGGTCCGAGCGACTAGGAACAATGTGTAGAGCAGTAAGTATAAGAAATTTACTGCTCTACTTATTAATTGAGTTTTTGCGAAATCTTAGGTAAAATTGTGTTTATCGTTATACTTTTTTGGGCGTTTGGTTTATGCGGTATACTCCTCTTACGTGATTTTACAAATCAAGTAAGAGATTATATATTCATCAACTCTCGTTTGTGTAAAATACAAACTCGAGCTGTTGAGCATAGAACGCTTTCCTGATGGCTCCGACTGGCGGAGACATATCGCAATTTAGCATATGAGGGCCGATAGTTCACTGGTAGAACGCTTCTCTGATAAAGAAGAGGCAGATGGTTCGATTCCATCTCGGCCCACAAGAATACGCTAAATTTCGCTATAAGAAAGAGGTGCAAGGTTCGACTCCTTGAACGCCCACAAAAATAGAGTTTCACTTTCAAGCACCTAGACTACAAGTCATATTTTGCTTTGACCAATGGTAACTACTTTTTGTTCTGGTGTTTCTTGGGTCGACGCTACTTCCATAAATTAATCCATAAATTCAATAGTTGACAGAATATCTTCATAATACGGCAAATCTTCTTGATAATTGTTGCTGTAAAATTCGGCAAAATAACTGTTTTTACCTGCAGAAAAAGTATAGATAACGCCGTATCTATGACTTTGTAGTGGAGTTATTACTTTTCTATGCATTTTTAGACTGGCAATTTCAATGTCTGTTTCATTAACTGTTTTTGTTACTGGATCACTTTGCCCAAGGAAGTTTCCATTACCAATTGATAAATATCTGTTTTGGCCTCGAAATTCTGCCACTCCACCATTTTCTGAGGGATTGGAATCAACTGTCAGCTCTGTTGGATACTTTATCTTGTAGTTCAAGAAGGGGTCAGTGTATGACTTCCAACTAGATGTATTAGGCAAGTATCTGAAGGTTGAAAGAATTTGGTCGAAAATGGCATATTCTGTGAGCGATGAAAATTTCATTGATATGTTAAAGCCAGAATACTTACTCCCTTCAGGTAAATTAATTAAAGCTCCGGCAAAACCATCACCTGGTGTTCCTTCGATCGGAAAATTATTTTCCTCAGTATTGTTTTTACCCATTACTATAAGTATTTTTACTCCATTTTTGTTAGTGATTTCTCGACCGAGGCGAGGAGAAACAGCAAATGATTTATTTAATACTGATTTAACGTAAAATTGATTATCTTGAGAAAAATAGCCTTGATAGTCTCCAAAGCCACCCATTCTATCAGCTTCATAGTCTGTAGAGGTGGCGCCAATAACGAAATTTCTACCACTACAAGCGCCTCCACTTGCAAATGCTTGCTTAATTATTTTGAATGAAAGGCTGCCTTCATAAACAAGACAATATTGGGTTCCAGCATCTCCATTAATTTCTTTACCACTGTTTTCTAATAAACCAAGTTTTGGAGGTAATTTATAACTAATATTCAAAACACTGTCCGTGTATTCGGTCCAATTTGCAGTTGGATCTGGACTTACTGTCGGCACGATCGTTGCCACCGGTGTCGGAGTCTGTGACACTTCATCTTGTCCCTTCATCAAAAAATAGACTCCAACTCCTCCTGCCACCAAAACCAACACTAAAATAATAATCCCAACAATCAAAAACGATTTCTTTTTTGAGCCCTTCGGTTTCTCCATCATTTGGGCTGGGGGAGTTGATTCTGTCGTTACCATAACTGCCGGTTCCGGCGGCATTGCCACCGATTCAACACTCTCAACAGAACCCAGTGTCTGATTTTCTGCCGATAATGTATCTACTTTAGGTTGAATATTATTTTCCATAACTATAAAAATAGTAGCACTTCTTAATGTTTTTAGACAGATGTGTAACGTTTAATTGGACTCAGTTTTTTAATAGGTTTGCGTTTTTTAATGGCCCAATCGAATAGAAGAGTAAAATTTCTAATCATCCGTTATGCTTTTATAAAAAGCGAGTGGTTTTTGTTTGGTTAAAAAGACTTTTTTATGCCTGTTTTTTTAAACGAAGATGACTATATAATTAAGTACTAACAATGAATAACCAAGCCACACTTTTTTTGAGAATGCCCAGAGGAGTTGAGATTACGCCTGAATCAGCTCAAACTTTTCTTTCAACCTTGACTCAAATTCAATCAGTAGGAGGTTTTGCAAAATTATTTGGTTCAAAACCTCAAGTACTTTCACTTGAGCTTGTTTTGGTTAATCAACAGATTAGGTTTCAAATTACCTGTGACTCTGAGCTTGCACAGTTTGTTGAAGCTCAAATGCGCAGTAATTACCCCTTGGTTATTATTGAAAAGACAAAGGATCCTACACAGAATATACCACTTGAGGTAATGGAGCTTAAAACCAGGAAAGGGAATTTCTACCCTGTTGCTTACTACAGTGGATTTGTTGAGATTGATCCAATGAGTTCAGTTTTAACTGTTCTTTCCAAAGGTGATCCGTCGGAGGTGGCAGTTGTACAGTTTGCCTTGGAATCAGTTGGTGGTGGTTGGCAAAGCGCTGGAGCACGTATGGCAGAAACAGGTGGGGGCAAAACAGAGGATGGAAGATATATCAAACATCCTGAAGAGCAGGTTATAAAAGAGAAGATTTCATACCCTGGGTTTTTGGTCTCAATTAGACTTGCAGCAAATACTAAAAAGACTTTGAATGAACTGAAAAGTAGCTTTGGGGTTTATACACGCAGTGATGGTAATAGTTTCGTGGTAAAAAAGAGTGGTTTATTTTCATCATCTGCCAAAATAAAAAGACAGTTTAAAGAACGGGTGGTAACGGGAAAAATGATCCTGAACATTGTTGAGTTGGCAACGATGTGGCATATGCCAAGCGATAAAATTAAAATTGCTTCAATTGCCTGGGGTAGTGCGGTATTGTCTGAACCACCTGATAATCTTCCGATAGCAGCTGAAAAAACTGAAGAGGAGAAAACGCACATTAATTTTTTTGCTAGAACACAGCATAAAAATGCCGATGCTATATTTGGAATTAAAGATACTGACCGGGCGCGTCATATTTGGGCTGTTGGAAAAAGCGGTACTGGAAAATCAACCATGATTGAAAATATGGTGTTTGATGATTTTAAAAAGGATCGTGGAGTTGCTTTAATTGATCCACACGGAGACTCATGTGAACTTCTTCTTAACTATGTCCCCTCTCATAGAATGAATGATGTTGTTTATTTTAATCCTGCAGATCGAGACAATCCGATTGTGATTAATCCACTTGAAGTTGTAAATCAAGAAGAGGCCGAACTTGTCGTATCTGGGATGATGAGCGTATTCACAAAGGTGTGGGCAAATGTCTGGTCAGCAAGAATGGAATATATCTTAAGAAATTGTCTTTTGACCCTGACTTATATTCCTGGAACAACGCTGTCAGATGTTTTGACAATCTTAACTAATAATAGATTTAGAGCAAAGGTACTGGAGCAGATAAAAGATGAAAATATTATTCGCTTTTGGAAGGATGAGTATGAAAATATGCCTGAAAAATTACAAAAGGAGGCTGTTTCCCCGATTCAGAATAAAGTTGGTCAATTTGTAACCAGTCCAATGATCAGGCGGATTATTGGAACACCAAAAAGCTCAATCCAGATTGATGAGATCATGAATCAAGGCCGTATTATGCTTTGTAATCTTTCTCAGGGAAGATTGGGTGAGGACAATTCTGCGCTTCTTGGAGCAGTTCTTATTACCAAATTCCAACTTGCAGCAATGAGGCGTGTGGATATTCCCAAAGAACAAAGAAAACAGTTTTATTTATTTGTTGACGAGTTTCAAAATTTCGCAACTGGCTCATTTATCAAAATTCTTTCAGAAGCCAGGAAATATGGACTTAATTTAATGCTTGCCAACCAGTATATGGCACAAATTCCAGAAGAGGTTCAAAAGGCAATTCTGGGAAATGCTGGGACTTTGATCTGTTTTTCAATTGGTGCGGAAGATGCCGCAATTGTGCACAAAGAGTTTGCAGAGGTTTTTTCAGAAAATGATCTCGTTAATCTTAGTAATTATCAAATCGCCATAAAGCTTTTGGTTGATTGGCAATCAACTAGGCCATTTATTGCCAATACTCTCCCCTTACCTGAAGCAAAAAATCAAAACAAAGAAAAGGTAATTGCGCTCTCGCGTGAGAGATGGGCAATTAAAGCATCTGATCTTGATCAGAATAAAATTGCCAGGGCATTTGATGTTGATATGAGCACTCCACAACCTAGACCACAAAATCAATATCATCAAAATCAAGGTAATCGACCACCATACAACAGCCGACCACGATATCCTCAGCAACAACAGCACTCTGGGACTGGACCTAGACAACATACTCCTTACCGGGGACAACAACAAAGGCCTCCAATGCAACCGCAACAACAACAGCACCAACCACAACCACAAAACCGTCCTCAGGTTCAAACACCACAGGAACCGGTGACTTCAAAAATTCCTAGTCAAGAAACTCAAAAGTAGAAAGAATATTACCAAAGGTTTGCTGATTTGCCTGATCAAGGCTATCCTGCCAAATAAGTTGAATCAAACGATTTTTATACCAGATGGCGGCAAAGATTTGCCATATATTTCCTAGTTGTCCTTGAAGAATTTGTGCTGTGCCTTTATCTACACTTTGAATATCAACGGAAGGAGTCTTTTTCCAGCCTGGTAGATTTTTGGTTGAATTAACCACTTCGCTGGCTGTTAGTTCAACTTCGGCAATGTTGCCTTGTGCTTCAATAGTAAGCGAACTTTGTGAGGAAGTTTTTTCTGGTTTAACAAGAATTTGATTGATATTTGCACTAGCTGTTGTTATCCAATCCGGAGGATATTGAAACTTAAAACCAACACTTGTATTAGTGTAAGTTTGCCATTCATCAGTAACCACTTCGATAAATTTGAAACTTTTTAGAATTTGATCAAAAAGGCTTTTTTGTTCAATACTGTTAAGAACGATTAAATAATAAATATTTTGATTATCAAAGTTAAGGTAAATTATTTTTTTGTTAATTGTCTTGGCAATAACTTCGTCAAGCCCATCAATTTTTACAAGTGATTCACTTATTTCGTCGCTGGGGTTTTCTTGATACTCAAGTGGCTTTGTAGCGTAGGTGATTTCAACAATTCCTAAAGGAAGATTGTTGCAGATAATTTCGTCTTCATTTATGAGTGTATCTTTGGAATATATTTTTATGGTGTTTTGGCATTCAAAATAACGGTAGGTCTCGGGATAATTAAAATAAAAATTATGGTTTTGATTTTGGTAGGATTTGTTACGAATAATTGGGACTGGAGTTGGAGCTGGAGTACTTGGAATCAGGGTTGGGGTGGGAATTGGCGAAGAAAGTGGTGTTTTTTTAGTTTGCGAAAGTCTACTGGCAAGAAAAGCAGCAAGGAAAATGGCGGCTAAAAGAAGAACAGCTGGAATTAGAAAAAGAAACTTATTAATATGTTTTTTGCTTGGACTACTGTTTGTATTAATCATTGAGGCAACTGGGTTTGCGGGGTCATTGGTAAATTGGGGTGGGACGTGTTGGACAGTTTGTGAACCAATTGGCGGTGGGGCTTGATGGTAAACCTCTACAGCTTGATAGTGAGGTCGATCGGGATTAGTGTTGGAATTGGCAGGATTCATCTTACCTATTAGCATAACAAGTGAAAACTAAAATGTCGCACTGGATTTTTGACTTTGTATTATATGTCTGTTATATTATGGGTATCTGTTGGGTTTAAGGGTTTATCTAAAGGAGTTAAAATGCCCAAAGTTGTTACACTTCCAACGCCAGTAGCTTTTCTTGAGTTTTTTGTGAAAAATGCGCCTGAAGAGATTATTGTAACCGATAGACATTCGAGCAGCCCAGAGCGCACATATTGTGATAACAATATAGTGGTGGCAAGATTTAAAGTCGAGGACGGGAAAGGAATAATTATCATTCAATCCCAAATGGCTGATAAATAGCTGCCTTGTCTGACACTACTGGCTCAGAGATATGAAGATTTGGCTGAGGATGCTGATTACAAACTCACGGACACTGAACAAGTTGAGATTCGGATTCAGCCACCGCCATACGAAGTAAAAAAGTAAGTTTTTTCTTTGACCGAGCAAATATATTAAAAGCTCGGTCTTTTTTGTGTTATAATTTGCCCACAAATAAGAAAGTTCTTTGATTGATTAGAGAAAGAAAAGGAGAAGGAGACTTGACAATAAAGCGCAAGTTAACACTGGCGGATGAAAGAGTGATTGAGAACGAAAAAGAAATCACAAGCCTTTTGGAAGGAAAAAGAAATCGCCAAAAAGAAGATATTCGTCAACAATTGGCGGGAGTACGTTTAAACGCTGAGTCTTTGGTTTCAATCGAAAGACCAGTTTGGGGGTGGCTTGAGATCACTTTTGATTATCCTCCAGGAAACCGCTTTGAAGATGAACCTTTTGTTAATGAAATTGAAGTGGATGAAGATATTGAAGTTGATTTCTGTAGCGATAAAAATAAAGCACTTCGATTTCCCTGGCGGTCATATTGGTTCAAAATTCAAACAACAAACGGATTTTTACTTGTCAAAGTTAATACGCCAACAACGCCTGAAAATATTGATTGGATTAAGCATTGGAACGATATTTTGTACCTTGTGGAAATCAAACTAGAAAGAGGCGATTTGGATGATGTGACTAGACAATATTTGAAAGAAAGACACGCGTTCCTTTTTGCAAGCATGAAAGAAGAGGCAATCAAAGAGATAAAACAAAGGTTTGACTTATAGAGCTGACTCAAAATAAGTAGATCTTCTACTTGTTTAATGATTTTTGGCAGGCACAGTTTATTAAAAACATGCCTGCTTTTTTTGTTGTTCTTGACAACCAATCAACGCCTGAAAGCATTTGTCCTTTATCGCGTAGACTAAGCGGATATAAGTTTTTGACGAGAAACTTACAATCGAAAAACTCGGGTGTTATTGTCTGGTGTTAATCAGACCTCAACTCCTTAGAAAGGAGGTGATCCATCGGCTCCTTCCAGAACCGATACCTTGTTCATGTTTCTTCCCTGTCTTTCGAAGGGCATGGACTATATCTTCATCCTCAAGATGTAACTTTTTTCGGGATGAATTGAACCAATGATTTTCGCAAATTCAGAATATGATTTTGCGCTTATATAAAATCTCCAATAATTCGGATCAATTTTCCTGCTTGGATTGTGCATTTGACCACAACTAATTCCTAATTCAGAAAGATAACCTCTAACTTCAAAAAGATCATTGAGATCTTTTTGACAAAAATAGATATAAAATCTGATTTTAGGACTTTTGGCAATTCCACCGTCGGTATCAAAATAGCCTCTTATATAATCAATTTTTTCTTGCTGAGACTTTATAATTAAATTCTTTAGAAGTGATTTGGAAAATTCAACAATCCAATATTTTCTATTTTTTCCTTCTTGATAGATCCAGGCTTTTGCACCTAGTTTATAAATCCCAACTTTCAAAAGTTGGCAATAATTAAGACTATCTGAACCAATGCGATAGGTTGTTTGCCTTGTTGTTGCGTCGTGTAAGGCACCAAGCAAATAAAACAATGTTACTTGAGGCGCTGGCGTGTAGTCTCTACGGAGTCCGCGTTTATTACTATTAGAAAGTAATAAATTTGGTTCCCTCGGTATTACCATAACTCATTCTATCCGAATATAATCCGAATAGTCAAGTCTTAGGCTTCACCGATACAGCCAGATTTTTCCACAAAATTACTTCTGTGGGTCGCAACAAGCATATTTACGACTTAATCCTCATCGCTGGATTTACCTTCCCCCATCTGTTTACCAACGAGAAAAAATGCTAAATATTAAAAAATTAAAAGCCGATATTAAAAAAATAAAAGGCAAGGCTTTAATAAATACTTAGAGCTCACTGGCAAACAGATGGGGTTCGGGTACCCCCAACTTTGCTGACTTGACGGGCGG
>Ga0208375_1004290_pt1 | contig 11365 bp, 14 predicted proteins | sample RifOxyD1_FD_184038 | JGI IMG/M metagenome (GOLD analysis project Ga0208375, IMG submission 184038) | Soil microbial communities from Rifle, Colorado - Rifle Oxygen_injection D1 (SPAdes) | ecosystem: Environmental > Terrestrial > Deep subsurface > Rock core/Sediment | place: Rifle, Colorado... | reverse complement strand
GGATTTGAATGTGGACAAGTCCACAGTTAGATTTTCAATCTAAAAATTAAATGAGGCTGCACAGATTTGAACTGTGGACCCCGGCCTTTCTGAATTGTACTAAATTGAATGAACGATTTCATTCGTACTTATCAGAGCCGTGCTCTACCAAGCTGAGCTACAGCCTCATAATTCTCTGATAATTAAAATTCTGAATATTTATAAGTTCACTGGTTGCAATAAAATCCAAACCAGAATTTTTAAATTTATTAAAATGTAATCATTTTAAAAAGACAACAATATAAAGATTTATAAAGATCAAAGTTTTAAACTTAATATGGGAAATGAATACAACGATCAGAGAATTATAAAATTAGAAACTTCCTTATTTGTCTGCAGAAAAAAACCATATGAGATAGTGGAGCAAAAAATTGAAGGTTATGATGCAGTTATAAAGTTTCATGAAAGAAATCGTGAATCAAGATTTCAAACTAAAATTGGCTTGAAAAGAATTCTAAACGAAATTAATTTAGAATTAGACAAAGGACAAACAGACAGAAATTTAGAGAAATTATTTGATCTCCAAAAGAGAATTTCCAGATTTGTTTAATTTAAAAATTATCAAACAAAACCTTTATTAATTCTTTTTAATTAATTGTTTTATGAGCGGTGAAACTGAATCTAAAATAGATTTTATAAGATGGTTCTCTGAATTAAACAAAGATTCCGGGGCTGTTGCCGGCGGAAAGGGCGCAAATCTTGCGGAGATATTTAATTTAAAAATTCCTGTTCCTCCCGGATTTGTGGTGACTGCGCAAGCGTATGATTATTTTATTAAAAAAGCAAGATTAGACGAAAAAATAAAAAATATTTTATCTAAGATAGATTATGAAAACACAAAACAATTAGATGAATCAACAAAACAAATCAGAGAATTAATTATTAATTCTGAATTTCCAGAAGAAATGAAAGAAGAAATTATAGAAGCTTATGAAACTCTTAGTTTTACAGATTATGATATTAAAGAAAGCGAGGCGCTGGAGATTTTAGAAGCAAACTCAAAGCCGGTTTTCGTCGCTGTTCGCTCAAGCGCTACAACGGAAGATTTAGCAGAAGCAAGTTTTGCAGGACAACAGGATACTTATTTGAATGTAAAAGGAAATGAAGATTTGATAAAGAAAGTAAAAGAATGTTTTGCGTCGCTTTTTACCTCGAGAGCAACTTATTACAGAATAAAAAAAGGGTTTAAACATGAACAGGCAAGTTTGGCGGTTGTTGTCCAGAAAATGATTAATTCAGACAAATCAGGAGTAATGTTTTCAAAAGACCCAAACTGCAAAAGCGATAATGTTGTTATGGAAGCTGTTTTTGGGTTGGGCGAGGGGATTGTTTCCGGAAAAATAACTCCGGATAAATATGAAGTTTCAAAAAAATTAGAAATATTGGATAAAAAAACATCAGACAAGAAAATTGCAATGACCCGAAATTCTTCAGGAGAGAACATCACGATTAAATTAAAAGAAGAAAAATCAAAAGAGCAGGTTTTAACAAATCATGAAGTAAAAATTTTGGCGGAGTATGGTTTAAAATTAGAAGAGCATTATAAAAAACCGCAGGATATAGAATTTGCAATTGAAGAGGATAAAATTTTTATTGTTCAAACGCGTCCAATTACGACGCTGGAAAAAAGAGCCGGCAAACAGGAGCATCCAGAATTAAAAGGGGAAATTATTTTATCGGGTCTTGCTGCTTCGCCTGGAATTGCCGTCGGAGAAGTTAAAATTGTCAGAGATATAAAAGATTTGCAGAAAATAAAACAAGGGGATATTTTAGTTACAGAAATGACTAATCCCGATATGGTGGTTACTATGCAAAAGTCTGCAGGAATAATTACTGACGAGGGCGGTTTGACAGCGCACGCTGCGATTGTATCAAGAGAAATGGGAATTCCGTGCATCGTCGGGACAAGGGAAGCAACTACTAAATTAAAAGAAGGAGAAATTATCACTATGGATGCTTATTCCGGCAAAATTTATAAGGGAAAAATTTCTGAAACAAAACAAAAAGAAATTCTGCCTGTAACTGCGTCAACAAAAACAAAAATTAAGGTGATGGTGGATTTGCCTGCATTTGCCCAGAGAGCGTCAAAAACAGGGATAAAAGAAGTTGGATTGACGAGAATAGAAGGAATAATTGCAGAATCCGGAAAACATCCAAATTATTTTTTGCAGAAAAATAAAATAAAAGATTATGAAGAAATTATTTTTAAGGGAGTTAGTGAAATCGGAAAATATTTTGAAGAAATTTGGGTGAGAACTTCTGATATAAGGAGTGATGAATTCAGGAATTTAGACGGCGCTTCAAAAGAAATTGAAGCAAATCCGATGCTGGGAATGCATGGAATAAGATTCAGCGTTAAAAATCCGGAGATATTAAAGGCTGAATTAAAAGCTCTTCAGAGAGTCAGCGGACAAAAAATAAAAATTGGAATATTGCTGCCCCAGATAATTTCCGTCGGAGAAGTAAAGCAGGTTAAACAAGTTTTAAAAGAAATTAATTTTTCAGACGCAAAATTAGGGGTAATGATTGAAACTCCGGCTTCAGTTCAAATAATAAATGATCTGTGCGAAGAGAAAATTAATTTTATAAGTTTTGGAACAAATGATCTAACTCAATATATTCTTGCAATTGACAGGGGAAATGAGCAAGTTCAGCATTTATATGACGAGATGCATCCTGCAGTTTTGAGGCAACTGGATTATGTGATAAGAGTTTGCAAAAAATATAATGTTGAAACGAGCATCTGTGGACAGGCGGGAAGCAAAAAAGAAATGGTAAAATTTCTTGTTGAAAAAGGAATTGACAGCATAAGCGTGAATGCAGATGTTGCGAAAGAAATTTCAGATTATGTGAAAAAAATAGAAGATGAAAATCTAGGGAAAAAAGGCGAGTTGCCTAGGAAGTATCAGCCAAATCAAGAAGTAAGGAATACGCAATTAGAACAGGATATTAAAGAAATTGAAGAAGAGAAAAAAGAATATATTAAGGGGCATCCTGAAGAGGGATAATAAAGAGATTTAAATAAATTTATAGACAAAAAATCAAAGATTTTTATCTAAAAACTTTTACAGGCAAAGTTTTTAAACAAAAAAAACCTCTAATCTTTATGGCAAAAAAGGCGGTAAAAAATCAAGAAGTTTCTAAAATTAATCCTAACAAGGGAAATAATATTGAAATAAAACTTGTGGAAAATTTTGTATCTCTTCAAAAAGTAATGGCTAATTTGTCTGTTAAATTTGATGAACTTTCAAATAACATCTCAAAGTTGCTTGAATTATTTGAATTGTCCGCAACAGCGTTGGCAAAAAAAGATATTAATTTTACGAAACCTGTAGATGAAGAGAAAATTATAAATAAATTAAATAATATTTTAGAGCAAAATAAAATAATCGCAAGAGGTATGGCTTTAATGAGCGAGGGTGGAGAACCTGAAAAAACAGTTCAACCAGCAATGCCCCAGTTTAGATCTCCAGCTCCTTCTCCAATAACAAAAGGTGAAGAAAGATATCAGAAATCTCCATTTAAAGGGTTTTAAAATGTTAGATTTAGAGGGTTCTGTTAAAAATTTCAGTTTTTTTATTTGTTTTGAGTTCAAATTCCCACTCAACCTCGTCTTTAAGACGAGACCCGCCCCCAATGTTTATAATAGATTTCCAAAAAAGTTACGAACTCAAAATTTTTTAAACAAAGCTGATTCAAATAAATTTAGTCAGTTTTTTATATAAAATAAAAATGTTAGAAAATTCTTCAGTTGAATTAAAAACACTTGTTCTTTTAAATTTTACAAAAAGATTAATTATTTCAAAAAATCCCATGGGATTTTTTTTGGTTAAGCAAGAGCTGCCAAAAACAAAGAAAGAAGAATTTGCAGAGAAAATAAATAAAAAAATTCCTGAAGAAATTAAAGCAGGAATTTTTTTTCAGCCTTTAAGAAAATCTTTTGGCCCCACAGGGGTCTCCCAAAGGGATGACTTTATCAAGCCTTCCTCTGGAGTAATTTCAAAACAGAATACTCCACCAATTTTAAAAATTCCCGAAATACGACTGCCGCCGCAATTTGCGTATTTGCGTCCTTATGCAACAAATGAAATTGATCTAGATTTAGGAGAATTAAATCCTTTTTTAGCTGATTCTGCAGTTAATGTAATAGAATCAAATGGTCCGGACAAAGCAGTGATTGTCAAAGGTGGAATGGGAACAAAGCCCACAAATATTATTTTGTCTGAACATGAAATAAATAATATTATCCAAATTTTTTCCAAGAAATCAAAGATTCCAGCAGGAGAGGGTTTTACAAAAATTGCATTAGGAAAATATGTTTTATCTGCAATTGTTTCAAGAGAAACCGGCTCGAAATTTATTATTACAAAACTTCCTCCAACGCCTCCAAATTTAGGAATGATGCCGAGAAGATAGCATGAAAAATAAAGCGACAATTACAAAAGAAAAACTTGAAAAATATTTTAAAATAACTTCTAAAGCCCTAAAAAAAGCAAAAAAAAATATAATTAAAGGCAAAGAAAGCCAAGCAAAAGAAATTATTGAAATGGTTGAAAATTATCTTTCAGATGCAAAGCATTTTCAATTAAAAAAAGATTTTGTAAATTGTTTTGGAGCATTAAATTATGCTCATGGCTGGCTTGATTCAGGAGTAAGATTAGATGTATTTGATGTTAAAGATGATAAGTTGTTTACCGTGAAATAGTTTTTTCAAGGCAACTTAAATCCCTAAAAAAAGTAAATTGCAAATCGTTAAAAGCAGTTCTTGTTTCAAACATTCCCGCAACAATATGCTTTTCTTTAAATTCAACATAGGTGATTCTATTATCTGAATTTACTCTTTTTGAACTATAAGCAAAATCTGCACATTTAATCTGAAAATACATATCATTAATGTTTAATTTATTCTGAATATATTCCTTTGTATTTATAAAAAAATCATTCATTAAATTTTGAACATTTTTAGCATCGCCCACTTGTCTATAAATTGCTTTAGGCACTTTCATTAATTCAACCATCAAATCTTCATTTCAGATAATTTTAAAAGATTAATTATAATGTAATATACATGAAAAAAAAGGTGATTGTTTTAAGCCTCGGTGGAAGCCAGATAATTCCGGACAATGTAAATGTAAAATATCTTAAAGAATTTAAAAAAATAATTTTGAAGAACAAAAAAAATTACAAATTCATTGTTGTGTGCGGAGGCGGAAGCCTAGCAAGAAAATATATTTCTGCAATCAAAGGTGAAAATTTAAATCTAAGATTCCAGTCGCTTTCAGGAATTTCTGCAACAAGGACAAATGCAAGATTTATGAATTATTTTTTCGGCATCGATCCTGAACTGGGAATCCCCCATACAATGGATGCTGTAAAAAAATATATTAAAAAATTAGATATAATTTTCTGCGGGGCATTAGAATATAAGCCGGACCAAACATCAGATTCAACTTCAGCAGAAGTTGCAAAAGAATTCAAAGCAGAATTTATTAATTTAACAAATGTCAAGGGTTTGCATGATAAAAATCCCAAAGAGCATAAAGATGCAAAATTTATTCCAGAAATTTCCTGGAAAGATTTTAATGCCTTGGCAAATAAAATTAAATTTGAGCCTGGACAGCATTTTGTTTTAGACCAAACTGCTGCAAAAATGATTTTAAAAAACAAAATCCCTACATATATTATAGAATCTCCAAAAGAGCTTGATAATTTATTGAATGGAAAAAAGTTTATTGGTACGAAAATTAGCGATTAGAGTAACTTCTTTCCAATCCAAAGATAAGCTCCAAAATTTAAATCTTTATGAGAATATGCCCGAATTGTTTTAAATCCATTATTTTCTGCAAAAGAAATACAATCTTTTAATTCATATTTAGTGTGTTGTTTCCAAATATCTTCAATAGATAATTCTTTGTGGTTTTTTTTATCTTGTTCTGTTAAATATTCTTCAAAATTATCGAAAGAGATTCCTTTTTTATCATGATCTAAAACAATCAAATATCCCTCGGGCATTAAAAAATAAGCCATCTTATTAATCAACTTAAAACCAGATTCATGTAAAACAAAACTTGAAAAAATACTCTCAAACTTATTTCCATTAATATTTTCTAACGAACTAGTAAAGAAAATGTTTCGCCGTTCTTTTTTTTTAGCGCATTCTATTTTGAATTTATCAGGATCATATCCATAAACTAAACCATTTCCACTAAGCATTTTAATTAAATTTGTAATAGTTCCCTGCCCGCAGCCATAATCAAGAATTTTCTTACCCAAAAAAGGAACATGTTTCTCATGACAAAGAAGATATTTTTCAAGATAAGATGACATTTTAAAAATAAAAAGGAATTATTTAAAAAGATTATTGGGTTTAAAAGGTATATAATAAAATGTCAGAACAAATAATCATCCGCGAAAACAATTTTGAAAAAGCCCGCAAAGCAATTCATGAAGCTCAAAAAGAAAAGAAAATAATAATTTTTAATTCTGAAGATGATGAATTAAACAGAAAAATTTTAGAAAAACTTCAAATCCATATTTTATTAATTAATTTAACGGGAAAAAAAGATTTTCAAAAACAAAGGAATTCAGGATTTAATCAGGTTCTGGCAAAAATTGCAAAAGAGAAAGATGTTGCAATAGGAATAAATTTTGATGAAATAATTCAAGCCAGTCAATATGAAAAACCAAAAATTATTGCAAGATTAAAACAAAATATAAAATTATGCAATAAAAACAAATTGAAAATGAAATTTATAATTCAAAATCCTGAAAACCAGAGGGATACTTATGATTTGAAATCTCTTGGGGCAGTTCTTGGAATGCCGACATGGATGACGAAAACCTTATAAAATAAACTTTTAAACCAGCTCTTCTTATGTTTTAAATGGAAAAAGACGATACCCAAAAGGGCGTAAATAAAAAAACTGAAAAACTTATCGAATCTTTGAGTCCTAATGAATTAAAGATTTTGCCTTATCTTGAAGAATCAGTTGTAAATATCTGTAAAAAAACAAATTTGGACAAAGTTTCTGTATTAAGGGCGTTAGAATATCTTCAAAATAAAGAAATTGTAAAACTTTTATATAAAAAGAAAAAAATAATCGAAATCGGAGTAAATGGCGCGTTGTACAGGAAAAAAGGGCTTCCGGAAAGAAGACTTCTTAATCTGCTTAATGAACGAAGAATTGCAACGATTCAGGACGCGCCAAAACAGGCTTCTTTAACAGACGACGAATTTAAAGCAGCAATTGGAGTGTTAAAGAAAAAAGCAATGATTGAATTAAAAAAAGAAAAATTAATTCTAAATGCAGATAAATTTGAAATAACAAAAAAAATGTTAGAAGAAATTTTTTTAGATTCCCTGCCTCTGGAATATGGTTCCTTGACAGATGAACAAAGATTTGCATTAAAATTATTAGAAAATAGAAAAAATATTTTAGAGATTAAAGAAGAAACTTTAATTGAAATACAACTTACAGATCTTGGAAAAAAATTAATAAAATTAAAAATAAAAGACGGCGGAATGCTCGAACAAATTACTCCTGAAATGATTCGCGACGATTCTTGGAGAGGAAAAAAATTTAGGAGATATGACATAACTTCTCCAGTTCCGTTGATAAATGGGGGCAAAAGGCATTTTGTAAATCAGGCATGCGATTATGCAAGAAAAGTCTGGACGGAAATGGGCTTTCAGGAAATGAACGGAGATTACATTCAAAGTTCTTTTTGGAATTTTGATGCGCTATTCACTGCGCAGGATCATCCTGTTCGGGAAATGCAGGATACTTTTTTTATTAATAAAAATATTGAACTGCCGGAAAATAAAAAATTAGTCAAAGCAGTCAGAGAAGCGCACGAAACGGGCGTTGCTGGAAGTTCTGGATGGAAATATAAATGGGACGAGGAAAAAGCAAAAAAACTTGTTTTAAGAACGCATACAACCTGTTTGTCAGCGCAGACACTTGTTAATTTAAAAATTTCTGAATTGCCCGCGAAATTTTTTGCCGTCGGAAAATGTTTTAGAAACGAAACAATTGATTGGAAACACGGATTTGAATTTAATCAGACAGAAGGAATTGTCGTTGATAAAAATGCAAATTTCAGGCATTTGCTTGGATATTTAAAAGAATTTTTTAAAAAAATGGGCTTTGAAAAAATCAGATTCAGACCCGCATATTTTCCATATACGGAGCCGTCAGTTGAAATAGATGTCTGGCATTCAGAAAAAAAAGAATGGCTTGAGCTTGGAGGCGCCGGAATTTTCAGACCAGAAGTTGTAATTCCGCTTTTAGGAGAAAATATTCCTGTTTTAGCATGGGGTCCAGGATTAGACAGAACACTGATGAATTATTATGGAATTAAAGATTTAAGAGAGTTGTATAAAAATGATATTGATCAACTTCGTAAAATTAAATTTTGGATAAAATAAAATGAAAATTGACTGCATATTCTGTAAAATCGTGAAAGGAGAAATTCCAGCTGTAAAAATTTATGAAGATGAAAAACATTTTGCATTTTTAGATGTGAATCCAATAAATTCAGGGCATACTTTGTTAATTCCAAAAAAACATACTGAATATTTGTTTGATTTAAAAGATAATGAATATTCAGAATTAATGTTAAAAGTAAAATCTTTTGCAAAACTTTTAAAAAATAAATTAAAATCAAAAAAAATCGGGTTAATTATAGAAGGTTTTGGAGTTTTACATGTTCATATTCATTTAGTTCCAATAAATAGCATGGGAGAATTAAATCAAAAAAGAACAAAGCCTGTTAACAAAGAAGAATTAAATAAAATAGCAAAAAAAATTTTAAATTAAAATGTCAAACATAAAATTTAGTAGAAAAACTTTTGAAAAAGAAATTGGAAAATTAGACGAAGCTATGCAAAATAAAATCGCGATGTTTGGAACAACACTTGAGCAAATTACAGACAATGAAATTGAAATTGAAGTAAATCCAAACAGACCCGATTTGTTGTCTTATTCAGGATTTAAGAGAAGTTTTTTAAGTTTCCTTGAAAAAACTAAGGGACTGAAAAGGTATGAACTGAAAAAACCTGAAAAAGATTATGAAGTGATTGTGGATTCTTCTGTAAAAGAAGTTCGTCCATATACTGTATGCGCTATTGTAAAAAAATTAAATTTGAATAATGAAAAAATAAAAGAATTGATTGATATTCAGGAAAAACTTCATTTTACAGTCGGGAGAAAAAGAAAAAAGCTTGCAATAGGAATTTATCCTCTAGAAAAAATAAAACTGCCAATCACCTATACTGCTTTAGAACCGGATAAAATAAAATTTATCCCTCTTGAAGCAACTAAAGAAATGTCGGGGCTTGAAATTTTGCAAAGACATCCGACTGGCAGGGATTACGCCCATTTACTTTCAGGCAAATCCAAATTTCCTGTTTTTATTGACGCTGACAAAAACATTTTAAGTATGCCTCCGATAATAAACTCACAATTAACCGGAAAAATTACAGAAGAAACAAAAGAAGTTTTTGTTGAATGTTCTGGGTTTGATTTATGGATTCTTGAAAAATGTTTGAATATAATTGTTACAAGTTTAGCAGAAATTGGGGGCGAGATATATCAGATGAAAGTCAGCTCAAAAATAACTCCGGATTTGAAAACAGAAAAAAGAAAAATTTCTATTGAAAACACAAACAAACTTCTTGGCTTGGATTTAAATGAAAAACAAATTAAAAAATTTCTTGAAAAAATGGGGCATAATTATTCAGACAAAGAAGTTGAGACTCCTTCTTGGAGATTAGATGTTTTGCATGAAGTTGATTTGATTGAAGATATTGCAATTGCTTATGGTTATGATAATTTTATCCCGGAAGTGCCTCAAATTTCAACAATTGGACATGAAAACTCAAAAGAGATTATTAAGAAAAAAATTTCAGAAATTTTATCTGGGTTAAATATGCTTGAGATTTCCAATTATCATTTAACAAATAGAAAAGAGCAGTTTGAGAAAATGGGAGTTCCGGAAAAACAAGAAAGGGATTTTATTGAAGTTGAAGAATCTAAAACAGACTATAATCTTCTAAGAAAAGATTTGACGCATTATTTATTGAAAACATTTTCAGAAAATACAGATTCAGAATATCCGCAAAGAATTTTTGAAACTGGAAAAATTTTTGAATTGAATATGAGCAAAAAGATAATTGAAAAAGAAATGCTTTCAGCAGCATTAGTTTCCGGAAATTTTACCGAGATGAAGCAAGTTCTTTTTCATCTTTTTAATATGTTAAACATAAATGTTATGCTCAAAGAACCTGAAAAATTTCCAATACATTTTATAGACGGCAGAGTTGCAGAGATAATTTTAGGCGAGGATAAAATTGGATATCTTGGAGAAATTCATCCGAAAATACTTAAAAATTGGAAAATAAAAATGCCTGTTGCATTATTTGAAATTGAGCTGGAAAAGATTTTTGAGAAGTTGGTTTAATCATCCAAAATATCCTTTTTCAGATTTTTCAGATTTAACTTCCGTTCTTTTTCCCGTACTTTCAATAATTTTTGGGAAATCTTTTTTGATTTCCTGCCAAAGAGTGTATGAACTTTTAATAAATTCAGCTTCTTTTTTTTCAGAATAATCAATTAATTTCATCGCATCAATTTCTAATTTTGAGAGCTTTTTGTAAATTTCAGATAATTTATTCTTTTCTTCAATGTTTAATGCTTTTATAATTGGGAATAAAAACATCGGGACATTTACTGGATTTAAAATTGCTTCAACAAATCTTAGAAAATTTTCAATGGTTTCTCCGATTGTTTCTCTAATTTCCCTGACTAAAAAATCAGTTTCTTCCTGAGCAACTTTTTCTATTCTGAAATCTTCATTTAATTTATCAAAACTTGGAAAAGTGTATTTCTTTTGAATTTTAGAATATTCTTCTTTTAATTTTTTTAATTTAGATTTTTCAGTCATAAAGAAATTATTTAAAAAGATTTTATAAAACTATCTTAAATCTGAATCAAAGCGCCAATAATTAGAAATAAGAAGAAAATAATTGAAACAACCAGTGAAAATAAACCTAATGTCGAATATTTTCCTGTTTCATCGGTTAATCCTGATATTGAAGTGACAAAAGCTACAATTAACAATACAAATGAAATTATAAACAATGCGACAATTGCAGAAGAGTTTCCGATAAGAGCTGGAAGAATAAAAAATAATAAGGATAGTAAAAGCAAAATAAAAGAAAATGTTGACGCGAGGTTTTTTGCCATAAATGAATAAAACATTTTGCATTTATAAGAATTGTTGAAGTATAAAATCTATTTTGCAATAAAACAAAAGCCTCAGCTTA
>Ga0208375_1004289_pt1 | contig 11366 bp, 12 predicted proteins | sample RifOxyD1_FD_184038 | JGI IMG/M metagenome (GOLD analysis project Ga0208375, IMG submission 184038) | Soil microbial communities from Rifle, Colorado - Rifle Oxygen_injection D1 (SPAdes) | ecosystem: Environmental > Terrestrial > Deep subsurface > Rock core/Sediment | place: Rifle, Colorado... | reverse complement strand
AATCCTGTCTTATGTACCAAAGGAGCGAATTGATGACGTCATCTACTTTGACCCTGCATATACTGCACGTCCGATGGGGCTCAATATGTTGGAGTACGATCCAAATTATCCAGAACAGAAAACATTCGTGGTTAACGAACTTATGGGTATTTTCAACAAACTTTTCGATATGAAAGTCGGTGGTGGCGCCATGTTTGAGCAGTATTTCAGAAACAGTGCCTTCTTGGTGATGGAGGATCCAGAATCCGGTTCCACTTTGCTCGAAATTACTCGCGTTCTAGCAGACAAAAAGTTCCGAGATATGAAACTAGCCAAGTGCAAGAACCCAATCATTAAACAATTCTGGATTTCCGCCGAGGAGACCACAGGGGACCAGTCGCTGGCGAACTTTGTGCCGTATATTTCTTCTAAATTCGATAACTTTATATCCAACGACATTATGCGTCCGGTGGTACTGCAACAAAATTCGGTGTTCAACTTCAGAAAGATAATGGATGAGAAGAAAATACTTCTAGTGAACTTGTCCAAAGGTAGACTAGGAGACATTAACGCCAACTTGATCGGTCTGGTATTGGTTGGAAAAATTCAAATGGCTGCGCTTTCTCGGGTGGATATGTTCGGTAAACCTATGAATGATTTCTATCTATATATCGACGAGTTCCAGAACGTTACTACTGACTCCATCGCGTCTATTCTTTCTGAAGCGCGTAAATACAGACTTTCACTTACTGTTGCTCACCAGTACATTTCTCAGCTTGAAGAAAGTATCAAGAATGCTGTTTTCGGTAACGTCGGTTCGATGGCCATATATCGTATCTCACCAGAAGATGCGGCCTTCATAGAACCGAAATTCAAACCCACCTTTACAGCAAACGACATAACCAAACTGGATAATTTCAATTCCTACGTCAACATGTTGGTTGGCGGGGTGCCAGTGAAGCCTTTCTCTATGACCTCGCACTGGAGTCTGATCGAAAAAGGGAATATGGAAGTTGTAGACGCACTCAAAGAACTATCATATATGAAGTACGGTCGTCCACGAGACGAAGTTGAAGAAGAAATCATGTCTCGCTACGGCACCATGCAATAGTTTGAATAAAAGGCCCAAATCTGCTAGTATGTGGGCATTATAACTTTATCGATATTATTTATGACACAAGAAAAAACACTCATTATATTCAAGCCTGATGCTGTACAGCGAGGGATTGTTGGAGAGATTTTGACTAGATTTGAAAAGGTTGGGCTTAAAATAGTTGGATCCAAAATGCTTAGACCAGACTATGATCACTTTTATCACCACTACGAAAACATAGGTAAAATGGTTTCTCGACGAGGACAAAAAGCTTTTGACGTTACCTTAGAAATGATGAACTCTGGTCCAGTTATAGCCTTTGTATTAGAGGGGATAGAGGCAGTTTCTTTGGTTCGCAAGATGGTTGGAGCTACTGAACCAAAATCTGCATTACCAGGTACTGTCCGTGGGGATTATTCCCACATGAGTTTTGCTCATGCAGATGTAAATGACATCGGTGTACCGAACCTTATCCATGCATCAGGTGATAGCGATGAAGCAAAACTAGAAATCGCACACTGGTTTTCAGAAGCAGAACTTTTTGATTACGAAACTGTGCATGAAAAGTACACTCAAACAAAAAAGCAACACAAAAATTAGTTCAAACCAGTCGTTGTTTTTATTTTGTCAACTTGTTTTTTAAAGATTTTGTGTTTTTTTGAAAAATTTTCTTGCAAAATTTTTCACAGGATGTAATATGAAAGTAGGGTTATTTCAAATTATTACCTAGAACACTAATTTTCGGGAGGTTCGATCGGATATGACCTTGGTTATATACGTCTGCCACCCACGTAGTTTAAAACGCTATGGTAATAAGTTAGAAATAGCCCTAAGAAGTAACTGCCGCAAGGTGGTTTTTTCTTTTGTCTCGTTTATTTTAAATGATATAATTTAAATATGGACCGGAGAAAGCTTTTCAATCGTCAGGCATTGCTGGTGGCAATCGTTGCTCTGGTTAATTATGGTGCTATAAAGTTCCATTGGTACTATTCACTCTGGTGGTTTGACATGCCGATGCATTTTCTCGGTGGTATGTGGGTGGCTCTGTTACTGGCTTGGTATTTATCAGATGAAAGTTTTTCCGCGGATTCAATTGGGCGAGTCATACTGGGTACTTTTATAGTAGGTTTATCTTGGGAAGTTTTCGAGCTTTTGTTAAACGAACAGTTTGTACAAAATGCCTACGACTTACCGGATACATTATCAGATATTTTCTTTGACCTCTCTGGGGCATTTACCGCATTGTTTTATATAGCCTTGCGTATTATGCATATTTCGGAAAGTAGGTTAAAATTCTACAATGCAGAAAAAAGTTAAGATAGAGTTTTGGGGTGGAGCTGGTTCGGTTACAGGTTCTAATTTTCTTTTAGAGATAGACGGCAAGAAAATCCTGATAGATTGCGGGCTCAATCAGGGTACCAAAATGGCAGATGATATAAACTGGGAGCCATTTCAGTATGCAGTAAATACAATCGATATCCTTTTTGTTACTCATGCGCATGTTGACCACTTGGGTCGAGTGCCGAAACTAATCAGCGAAGGTTTCCAGGGAAAAATATATTCAACCCTACCAACCAAATCACTCGCTCAGCCGATGATCGAGGATACCGCTTTTATCTTGGGACACAACCGAGAGTTTGATTTAGCAGAAATATATTCCGAGAATAATATCAAAAGTGCGCTATCTTTGTGGGAAGGTTTTCCGTATCACGAAAAAATCAAAATAACCGACGAACTTTCTTTTACTTTCTATAACGCTGGTCATATCTTGGGTTCGGCGATGATTTTGTTTAACTACAACGGCAAGAACATTTTATTTACCGGGGACTTGGGGAACAGTCCTTCGCCGATACTGCCAGATACAGACAAAGTAGAGGGAGTAGACTATCTGATTATGGAATCCGTATACGGAGACCGTAACCACGAGTCACGCGATGAACGTAAAAAGTTGCTAGAAGAAGTCATCGAAGATAACTTTAAAAGAAAAGGCACATTACTCATACCCACTTTCTCCCTAGAGCGCTCTCAGGAACTATTGTTCGAATTAAATGACCTAGTAGAGAACAGACGAATTCCAATCATGCCGATATTCTTTGATTCACCTTTGGCTATAAAGCTGACTGAAATTTTCAAACAGTACAAAGAATACTTTAATGAAAATGCTAAAGCCGCTATGGTGCACGACAAATACATCTTTGACTTTCCTGGGCTTCATACAACTCTCAAAACTGAAGAGTCAAAAACTATATTTAAATATCCAGACCCGAAAGTAATCATTGCTGGTAGTGGTATGTCCTCCGGTGGGCGTATTGTGCACCACGAGAAGGAGCACCTACCAAACCCAAACAACACTATACTGCTGACTGGTTATCAGTCTGCGGGAACTCTCGGCAGGCTCATCCAAGAAGGTGTTAAATCTGTCCGCATCGCCGGAGAAGAAATAAAAGTTAAAGCCAAGGTAGTGAACATCATGGGTTACTCGGGACACAAAGATTCAGATGCACTGATTAATTTTGTGGAAGAAATGCAAGAAACTGTCAAAAAAGTTTTTGTGGTTATGGGTGAACCGAAGTCTTCTTTGTTCTTGGCGCAAAAACTGAAAGACAACCTAGGCCTTGAGGCTGAGACACCCAGCATGGGGGACAGTGTTACTTTGGAGTTGTAAAAGTAATATAATAAAGAAATGGATATTTCAAAAACAAATCCGCACGAGAAGCACGGACATCAACAGCTCAAGATCTGCGTCTCGGGCGCAGCGGAGACTGGACACTGTGGTATTGATGCGCTCGACAAAGCTAAAGAGCTCGGCCGAGAAATTGCATTGTCTGGTGCGGTGCTACTGACCGGTGCAACGACAGGGTTTCCGCTGTGGGTGGCTATGGGTGCCAAGGAAGCGGGTGGGTTTGTCATCGGCTTCTCACCAGCAGCAAATGAACGCGAGCATGTGGAGATATACAAACTACCACTTGATTATACGGACTTGATCGTCTATACCGGCTTTGGTTACCCTGGACGGGATCTACTACTGACTCGCTCTGCTGACGCCGTTATCTGCGGTTGTGGACGTATTGGCACCATACACGAATTTACCGTGGCTTTCGAAGACAGGAAGCCTATAGGTATCTACAAGGGTCCATGGGAGATGGGGGACGAGCTTGAAAACATATTAGAGAAAAGTCACCGCACTGACGACAAGATAGTTGTTAGCGACGACGCCAAGAAAATAGTAGGAGACCTAACAGCTTTTGTTAAACAGAATAAAGTATCAGAATATAAAATAACTAATTAAAAAACCCTCGTCTGATGAGGGTTTTTTAATTTGAGTTTATTTTAATTTCGCTAGAACTCTTTTGAATGTTTCTGGAGAATTCTCGGCCAAGTCGGCTAGAATCTTGCGGTCGAGGGCGATGCTTTTCTTCTTCAAAGCGTCTATTAGCTTGGAGTAGGTGAGACCACTTTCACGAGAAGCTGCGTTGATCTTTAGGTTCCATAGCTTTCGGAAATCAGCCTTCTTGTCTTTGCGGTGAGCGAAAGCGTAGGTACCAGCGTGGAGTAGGCCTTCTTTAGCCTGACGCTCCTTGGTACTACGGCCATGACGGAAACCTTTGGCCTGTTTTAAGATGCTTCTCCTTCTTTTTAATGCGTGTACTCCTTTTTTGACTCTTGTCATGGTATCTTCTTCGTAGTTTTAACTAAATGGTAATAAGTGACTCTTTGGCTTGTTCTTCATTTTGAAGTTAACGCCTTTTTTGCCGGCCAACTGTGATCCACGTGATTGCTTGGCATTGAAATGGTTGAAACCAGGCTTGCGACCGATTAGTTTGCCATTCTTTGTTAGCTTAAGTCTTTTGGTGTATGACTTGTTTGTTTTCATCCTGTACTAAAATTTAATAATAAATTATTTTGCTTTTTCTATTGCTACCGCAAGTCCTTTTGGACCTCTTTTGTAATTTTCCGATATTTTGTAGTTCCCAGTAATCAAATGTAGTACTCGGTCGAGGCGTTCCCGGAGGAATTTGTCGTCCATATACTTGGCTCGGCCGGCTAGGAAAAGTTCTATCTTTATCCTGTGTCCTTCCTCAAGCCATTTCGAAGCTGTTTTTGCTTTAAGTCCCAAATCGTGGTCGCCAGTACCTATTTTAATCTGGATAGATTTGGTTTCGGTTGGTTTAGAGCCCTGTTTGGTTTTCTTTAACTTCTTACTCTGCTCGTACTGATACTTGCCGAAATTCATAATTTTCGCCACTGGCGGGTTGGCCATAGGAGAAATTTCAATCAAATCAAGCCCTGCTTTCTCGGCTTCCATCAAGGCCTCCTTGAGGCTCAAGACGCCGAAATTTTCATTATCAGCACCGATGACCCGCAGTTCTGTTGCCCGTATTTGATTGTTGATTCGTTCACGCAAGTTAATAGCTAAAGCTAGGTAGATATTAGCCTAACTTTGGGTGAAAGTCAACCCGGATAGTGAATTTTGGCGATGCGCAAAGCGCGTCTGAAAGACGTCGCCAAAATCTACTACCGGGTCAACATTAACTTTAGGAACTCATTTCTTTGATGATTTGGTCCATCAGGAGGTGAGCGGGGAGGCGGTCAGACAGTAGGGGGACGAAATAGTCACCTTCGACTCGGGTCTGGTCGGCAGATACCGACACTCCAGCTGCGTCTATCATCTCTTTATCGTTCAAATTGTCCCCAATAGCCAGTACCTGGTCCTTGGTAAATCCTAGGTGTTTGGTGAATGTGTTGAGTCCTATAGCCTTGTTTTGGATGTCTTTTACTCCTATGTCGTAAGCTTCGCCGTTCCAGATGCTGTATAGGTTGTCATAAGCGCCGACTATTTCCTCGATCTCGGTGACTCGTTTGTCACAGTGGATGGTGATGATGAATTCTTTGGGTTCGAAGCCTTTTACTTCTTCGTAGTGTTCCTCGATACCTCGGAGTTTCAGGAAAACATCTTTCAGATATTCGAAACTATTTACGTGTTGGATTATTTCTCCTTTGTGCCAGGTAGCACTGCCGTTTTCATAAGTCAGGCTGGTGAAGGGAAGTATGTCGCGGAAAATGTCTTGGAGCATGTACAGTCCACGTCCGGAATTGATGTTTATCAGGAATCCAAGTTCATGCAGTTTTTTGATTTGCTCTATTTCCTCTGGGCCTATGTGTTTGGTTTCCAGTGTAGTCGTATTGTTCCTTTGTTTTATATTCGTTCCACGGTGTACCAATACACCGTCAACGTCGAAAACAACTAGTTTAATATCTTTCAAAACATCTTTCGTCAGTTCTTCAATGGGTTTCATAAGTTAATTCTAAGCTTTTTGGAGGGGGAGTCAAATACTTTATTTTTAATTGAAACAGAAAAGCCGCCAACGAAGGTCAGCGACTCTTCATTGGCGGCGTATTTCAAACGATGCCATTCATTTCAATTCATCACTTATCCACCGGGGTCTTTGTCCAGAGGAGGTTGGCGGGTTGGTAGTATTGCCCTTCACCGGCCCACACTTCCTTAAGCCATATCTGCTGGATTTTACCTTTAAATACGTGAATTTCCAGTTCTTCCATTTTTGCGCCGGATAGGATCTTGTAAACTTCCTTGGCACGGATAAGGCTGGGGTTTTTGGCCGCCTGGCCTTTTTCAACGGCGTAAGTGTCCGCGCGATATTCCAGGTTTTGGGTCGGCGCGTCCGGGATCTGTACGCCAATGATGAAAATGAAATCCTCACACTCCCCGCCGTCGCATTGCGGGTAGGCGGTTTTGGTGTTTAAGGGCTTCGTAAGGCCGATTTGGACCGGGGTCAGTTTTTGTGTTTCCGGCGTAGTGTTTTTTTCCGCAGATGCAGCGGTTTTGGTAGCTTCGGTGGTCATAACCGGGTCGGTGCATGCGAAGGCAAAACAAAAGGAAAATAAAATGCCAGTAAGGCCGAGCGGTGAAAAAAGGTACTTCTTCATAATCGTGTGTGGTTGGTTGAAAAAATGAATGTTGTGAGAATCAAGTCGTTGGGCACTGGAACAACGTCCAATGACCTGATTCACACTTTTTTGAAAGAGCCTTAATTCACATATAGTAGCATACTTTGATGTAAAAGTCAATAGGTAGAGGTCATTGCCAGCAGCAAAAAATAAACCCCCGTTAAGGGACTTTATTTTTCACTGTGGAACTGGGGGAAATTGAATCCCCGTGCAGAAAGGGTGCGCCAGCAAATCTACATGTGTAGTTGGTTTAAATGTTTAAACCAAAAGATTATTAAACGAACAAAATACCTTTCGGTCGAGCTCTAAATTTTCGTCCCCGACGACGAGCCGTGTCGGGGCTTATTCCGATAATATTACACCTTCATCCATGCATCGGAAGTCGATGGAGAAGACGCCAGTTACGCTAAAGCGTACGCTGGAGTAAAGTTCTTCATACTGAAGTATGGAGAAACTTTAGATGCTAATTTTGCAATTAGGCTTTTGGGTGCTTTTTACGAGTTCACCCAGCTCGACATGCATTGCTAGCACGACGGCTTACTGTCTATGCCTTGCAGTCCCATATTTTTTTCTCAATGTTCTACCTCTTATACTGACGGCGCAGTTCTATGTCTGTTTCACGCTTCTTGATAGTCTCGCGTTTGTCGAACTTCTTTTTACCGCGAGCCACCGCAATATCCATTTTGATTTTGCGGTTTTTACTATACAACGAAATAGGCACTATCGTCAAACTTTTGTTTTTCTCGGTGTCAGCTAATTCCCGGATTTCTTTTTTAGTCAAAAGCAGTTTGCGATTTCGAAGTGGATCATAATCCTTTGGCGCATTGGCTTCCTGATAGGGTTGAACATTCGCATTTATCAGAAAAGCTTCACCTCCTCGGATAATGACGAAAGACCCCAAGAGGGAGACTTTGCCATTCCGGACGGCTTTGACCTCGGTGCCCAAAAGTTCGATACCGCATTCGTATTCCTCCTGTATTTCGTAATCAAATCTAGCTCTTTTATTTTCAGCATATGTCGCCATATCACAAATAGTACATGGTAATTCGACAGAAAAACACTTGACATTTACCTTAATTTATGTTAGTTTATGCAAAACCTATCGTTCACCATAAAAATTCATTTTCAATGAAACAGTTAGCATTTCTCCTGTGTTTTCTCTCTTTTTGTTTTCTTTGTTGCTCTCCGGAGGAAAAAAACAAAGAACTTATTCAACAAAACAAAGTTCTCAAAGAGAAAAACACCGAACTCGCAGAAACGAAAGGCTCTTTATCGGCAGAGGTTGAATCTTTAACGGAACAAAAAAATTCCCTTACTGAATCAATTATCGCAAAAGAAAAGGAACTTTCGATATATCAAGAGGGCAGGGCCCCGGTTTACATCGTTAAGTTCGAGGTGACACTGCGGAAAAATTTAGAGCTGTTAGCGTATCACTCCGATTTTGAGCTGCCAGTATCTAAAGAATTTTTTGATGCAGCAGAAATTGGGAAAAACACTTCAGATCTAAGTGGCTACAAAACTCTTACAATTGCGATTGTGTGGGGTGACTGCAAAGTCGTAGGAAAAAGAATTGAGTAAAAATTTTCATCAGTGTTAATTAGTGTTAAATGTCCTGGCCTACAATTTAGGCCAGGCTTTTAATTTTTACCTTTTTTATGCTATCATTGCTTGATGCAAATGAATTTCTTGAATAAAGACGAAGAAAAAGGGAAAGGAAGCCCTGGTAAGAAGAAGGGCAAAGAACCGAAGTTTTTCGGCAGTATTGCCTCGACTATTTTCATTTTCATGATATTGACCGGTCTTTACTTAGCGCTCTCAAGTGGTGGCGAGAAAAAACAAGCTCTAGTACCTATCTCCGAAGTAGCTCAAAGCGTTACTCGCGGGGAAGTGCAGGATATCTTGGTTGAAGGGGAGAAACTATCGGTTACCTTCACCAACGGATCCATCAAAGAATCCAAAAAAGAACCCGAAGCATCACTATCCGAAACGCTTGCTAATTACGGTGCTACCAAAGAAGAACTAGGAAAAGTAAAAATTGAAATAAAAAATGAATCTGGTTTTGGTTACTGGCTAGGTAGTATTTTACCTTTTGCTTTGCCTATACTTTTCATCATATTTTTCTTTTGGTATTTGTCCCGTTCAGTTAAGGGCGCAGGCATGCAGGCATTTACCTTCGGCCAATCCAAAGCTCGCATCACCGACCCGAATGACAAAAATAATAAAGTTACCTTCAAAGACGTAGCAGGTTGCAAGGAAGCCAAAGAAGAATTGAAAGAAATCGTAGACTTTCTAAAGAGTCCAAAAAAATTCCTAGATATAGGAGCGCGGATTCCAAAAGGTGTGATACTCACTGGTGGTCCAGGTACTGGTAAAACATTGCTTGCACGAGCTGTAGCAGGGGAAGCGTCAGTACCATTCTTCCATTTGTCCGGTTCTGAATTCGTAGAGATGTTCGTAGGTGTCGGTGCATCCCGTGTCCGCGACCTTTTCAAAATGGCCAAGCGTGCAGCTCCGGCAATAATATTCGTAGATGAAATAGACGCCATCGGCCGAACCCGCGGTGGAGGCTTTGGAGGAGGAAACGATGAAAGGGAACAAACCCTAAACCAGATCTTGGTAGAGATGGATGGCTTCGAGCCAAATGACAAAGTCATAGTCATGGCAGCTACCAACAGGCCGGACGTGCTCGACCCGGCTCTCATCCGTCCAGGACGCTTCGACCGCAAGGTGATACTTGATTTACCAGACCGTGCTGATCGAGAAGCTATACTTGGAATTCATGCATTAAAAAAGCCACTAGCCGAAGATATTAATTTGAAATTAATTGCAGAGCGTACTCCTGGATTCTCTGGTGCAGATTTGTATTCGGTGATGAACGAAGGTGCGATATTGGCAGCTCGCGAGAACAGGAAGAAAGTTTCGCAGTTTGACCTCATCCGAGCAATCGAAAAGGTAATGCTCGGTCCTGAACGCAAAAGTCATTTGCTATCCGAAACAGAAAAGAAAATCACCGCTTACCACGAAGCCGGACACGCGTTGGTTGCTTCTGTTTTGCCGTATGCAGATCCTGTGCACAAGGTTTCCATAGTAGCCCGAGGTTCAGCTGGGGGGTATACGCTGAAGCTTCCACTCGAAGATCGCAAACTTCAATCCAAGAAAGAATTCCTAGACGACATAGCCATGTCACTCGGTGGCTACGTAGCAGAACAAATGATTTTCGGCGATGTGACTACTGGCCCGTCGTCAGACTTACAAGTTTCATCCAACCTCGCTCGCGCCATGGTGACCCGCTGGGGCATGTCGGATGTCATCGGCCCAGTGGCTCTAGTCGAAGGTACTAAAAACCCATGGTCAGATGGAACCAGCAAGGAATTTTCTGAAGCTCTAGCTGAGAAGGTGGATGCTGAAGTTTCAAAGATTATCCAAGGAGGACTACGTTCTGCAGAAAAAGTTTTGAATGAAAACCGCAAAGCCCTCGATGCCATAGCCGATAAGTTGATAGAAGTAGAAACTCTAGAACAAGACGAATACGAAAAGATCATAATTGCTCACGGAATATTGCCAAAGAAAAAAGCCGAGTAATCTCGGCTTTTTTCTTTTATTGTCCACCCTCTTGGATTCGAACCAAGGACCCCAGAGGTATAAGCTCTGTGCTCTAACCAACTGAGCTAAGGGTGGAAAGAGGATAGTACATTTATACTACAAAACTACTCAAAATGGAAATCAGTAGTTTTTTGTTTTACCTTCGCAGCTAGAAGGGGATACTTTTGAAGTACTGGATCTTCGGCAATCATTTGGGTGGCTTCGGTGCGGGCGGCTTCAACCATTTTTATGTTTTTGATAGCTTCCATTCCCAGGTCGGAAATACCCCATTGTTTAGTACCGCCCAGTTCGCCCGCACCGCGCAGAGATAAATCTAATTCTGCTAATTCAAAACCATTCTTTGCGGTTTTCAGAGCCTTCAATCTATCTAAGGTCTTTGTACTTTTTGCATTAGCAAATACATAACAATACGCCTGATGGTTACTACGGACTACTCGGCCACGGAGCTGGTGTAGTTGAGCTAGCCCAAACCTCTCGGCCCCTTCGATGATGATGTTGGTAGCGTTGGGTACATTCACTCCAACTTCCACCACCGAGGTGGCTACCAATATATCTAGCTCGTGTTTTGCAAATTGTTCCATAACCTCTTCTTTTTTCTGTTTCGACATTTTGCTGTGCAGGATGCCTATCTCGTATTTTTGGAAAACTTCTTTTTTCAACCTTTTGGCTTCAGTAGTAACGGATTTCATTTCCATATTGGATTCTTCATCGTCGGCAATGCGAG
>Ga0208375_1004285_pt1 | contig 11370 bp, 9 predicted proteins | sample RifOxyD1_FD_184038 | JGI IMG/M metagenome (GOLD analysis project Ga0208375, IMG submission 184038) | Soil microbial communities from Rifle, Colorado - Rifle Oxygen_injection D1 (SPAdes) | ecosystem: Environmental > Terrestrial > Deep subsurface > Rock core/Sediment | place: Rifle, Colorado... | reverse complement strand
CTCCGCGGCCTGAGCACCTTCGACCCGCGCATCACAGAAGTGTATGTAATATCCACGTTTATCCAGGTTTTGTCTGAAATCGTGAATGACCACCCCATGTTGCGATGATATGACGCCGATATTCTTGATAAACTCGGGAATCTGCCGCTTTCTGTCAAAAAGACCTTCGGCTCGAAGTTGTTTGAGCAACAGTTCGTAGGCTTTTTTGAGCGACCCTTCACCTAACGGCTCGATTGAGTCGGGCCAAAAGCTAAACGTCCCGTAAGCCTTGGAGACACTCGGATTTCCGGAAATTTTCACCTCCATGCCATCTTGTAGGGGTACGCCTATTTTACTGTATTGCCATGTCCCCAGCACGCACTTAAGTATTGAACCATCTTCTATATCTTTAAGAGAAAACGAAATCCATTTCCCTTGTTTAAAGTCTGTTACTTCGCCTCGAACCTGGACCTTACCAGACTTCAGGACCAGATTGACGGCGTCCAGGAACTGGCTTACAGTCAGTATCATTTCTTGCATCAGACTATTTTATCACCAGGCGCAATAGTTGCCAAACAGTCCGAATTCTGGTATTATCTAAAACTAATAACTACAAACTAATAACTCTCGATGTCCCAAGACCGACTTTTCAAATTAGCCTGCAAGACGTGCAAACACGAGAACTACTTCACGTCCAAGAACAAGAAGAAGGTTGAGCGCAAAATAGAGCTCAAGAAATTTTGCAAGTGGTGCAAGAAGCAGACACCCCATAAAGAAAAGAAAATCTAGCCCGTATCGTTGAGGTGAGACCTTAAGCACCAAAAAGGTCTCACCTCTGGAATGGTTTCGGATTTCCTGCTATAGTTGTAAGCGCCGACGAGGCGCTTTAGAGTTTATAAGGGGGACTAGTTTAGTGGTAGAACAGCGGTCTCCAAAACCGCTAGTGGGGGTCCGATTCCTCCGTCCCCCGTCGCAAATTTATGTTAACTGCAGAAAATTGGAAGGAGTACGAACTCATCGACTCAGGCGACGGGATGAAGCTGGAGCGCTGGGGTCCGCCAGCTGGCGGATTTGTATTGGCACGCCCAGATCCACAAGCCTTGTGGCCCAAGGAGCGCCCAGAGGTCTGGAATGCGGCCGTAGGTGTTTACACACGTAGCGCAACTGGCGGTGGCTCTTGGAAATTCAAAAAAAAACTACCAGAACGATGGATGGTATCCTACCAAACTGTGCGAGATGGAGTCTCGCACAGTTTAAATTTTCTCGTACGACCCACCGACTTTAAGCATACGGGCCTATTCCCAGAGCAGGCAGTAAATTGGGAGTGGCTGCAAGAGAATATACGGTCGGCAAAGCGCGAAATTTCCGTGCTTAATCTATTCGCATATACCGGCGCTGCAACAGTTGCCTGTGCGGTAGCTGGGGCCAAGGTTACACACGTAGATGCTTCTAAAGGCATCGTGACTTGGGCGAAGGAGAATCTTGAAGCATCCAAACTTGGCGCTCCGAGCGCCAAGCAAGCGGTCGGAGCGCCAAGTTCGCAAAGCAATGTTCGCTGGATTGTGGATGATGTATTCAAATTTGTCGAGCGTGAGGCCAAACGAGGCGTCAAATACGATGGCATCATCATGGACCCACCGTCTTATGGCCGTGGCACCAAGGGCGAGACCTGGAAGATAGAAAAGATGCTTTGGCCGCTGGTGAAAGAATGTGTTTCGGTTCTCTCTGAGAAGCCTCTGTTCTTTTTAATAAACTCCTACACCGCTGGCCTCTCCGCGACGGTCGTGGGTAATCTTCTAGAAAGTGCCATGCGAGGCAAGGGTGGCATGGTATACGCAGAGGAACTGGGTTTGAGAAGCTCGGCGACCGGAAGAATTTTACCGGCAGGAGTCTGTGCACGATGGTCACCAAAGTCCTCGTAGTCTAATGGATAGAATACTCCCCTCCGAAGGGAGTGATGCAGGTTCGATTCCTGCCGAGGGCATATGCAAAGACAACCGTATTCTACGGTACATCCTCCTTACTCGGGCTCTTTAGCTTGACCGTACGGATCTCTTTTACGATTCCCTCAAGCTCCTTCGATGCCTTCCTAATATAATCCACCATTACCTTCTCCATGCGGTTTTTCAGTATGTCATAGCGCTTTTTGTCAAGCAGGCGAATTCGGGAGGTCTCTTTATACAGTATGTCATGTTCTACCTCGGCCCATGCGTGGTTTAGTATCAGGGTGAGCTGTACCTCACACTTTAATCCCTTAAACTTGCGATACTCGGGAAGCCCGGTCCGATCCTGGCCAAAGGTAATAATCGCATGTGTCGAACGGTATCCAGATATTCGAAATCGCTCTTCGTAACGAACTTGATTCTTTAGTTCCAGAGAGAGCTTCTTGATGAACTTCTTTCGATCATGTTCAGTATAAAAAACGATGCGGATACCCAGAATATCTTCGATCTCATCAAGATGTTTATACAGTTTTGACTTCTGACGCTTCCGCTGGATCTTCTCGGTCAGACTGTGCACATTCTTGATTCGGTAGCTTAATTGATACTTATACTCATCTTTTTTGAGCAAACTTTCGAGTAGATTGCATGCGGCGACACAGTACTGCTCATATAAGCTTAGCTTTGAGCGATATTCACCAAGAATTACTTTCGTTCTACTTTTCATGGCTATCTTAGATGCCGTCATTCACCTGCAGTTATTACTGACACGCAAACAGGTCCTGTGGGGACCTGTTTGCTATGTGCTTGTCTCGTACCAAGCGTATCTCGCTATATCTTTTCTTCTTTCTTCACCTCTTCCGGCTTCACTGCCGGAACCTCCTTCTTTATTGGCTCATCCATAATAGTACTGTTAACTAGTATGCTGTGTGAGCCGAAAGAAACATCTATCTATTACAGAGCGCACAGCGAAATTACGCGTGCGTATAGAGAACTTTTAGTTTTTCGAGGCCCCGGTGGATTTGGACTGCTAAAGAATTTTTTGTTTTGCCGGTTTCTTCGGACATCTCGTCAAGCGACATATCCTCTACGTATTTCATACGCATGACTTTTTGGTAATTGAACGGAAGTTTGGCAATAAGTACTTTTTATCGTGATCAGGGTGATGCTGTTGCCTCAGGAAATGTTTTAGGTACCGATCAGTATCGTGTATATAGTAACGGTACCTTCTATGTAATATCCATTACACTCTCACGGCTTCTGTTACATATAACCAACAGAGGTGCATGAATAAACTTCACAGACAGACACTCACCAGCTTTATTATCCTCCTTGCGTGTAGTATGCCCGTAGAGGTGTTTGCCGCGACATCACCCACATTTGGAGTTGCCGCGACTTATGGGGTGCTCTCTTCAACCTACACCAACACCGTGCCCGGGACGACCGTGAATGGTGATATTGGATTCACCACCGCTCCACTGGTCGTCCCTGTCGGAATACACACAAACTACGGCTCGGGTGTACCGTACGCGGACGCAGGAACCGCGCAAGGAGCGGCACTCATTGACCTGAACAGTCAGCTCTGTACATCTATTGGTGTGGGTGCCGTCGCTCTGGATACGATAATCATTGGCGCCAATCCGCCCGGCACATTTCCACCCGGATGTTACTCGAGCGGTGGGGCTATGGACATTACACTTTCAACAACGATCACATTAAGTGGAGTCGGCACCTACATATTTCGTCCGGGTGGAGCACTTACTACGGGAGCAAACTCAATTGTGGCACTCTCTGGTGCCTCGGCCTGTGATGTGTTCTGGACACCAACGGCGACGACTCTGGGTGCCGACTCTACGATGAAGGGTACGATTATTGATGATTCGGGCATTACGCTTGACAACAACGTAGACTGGATGGGGAGGGCACTTTCGTTTGCCTCGACGGTTACAACGGCCGTTGGTGATGTGATTACGGCACCGTCATGCGCGCCCACAACGGCGACACTCCACATTATTAAAACCGTCGTAAACAGTTTTGCCGGGACGGCCTCATCGTCCGACTTTAGTATGCATGTCAAACTCGCTGGCGTTGACGTTCTCGGTAGCCCTACCAACGGCTCAAGCACGTCGGGCACTTTATACACGCTAAGTTTTGGTACTTATGTGGTGAGTGAAAATACTACCACAACTTACACGCAAGCATTTAGTGGTGCCTGTGACGCAAGCGGCAGTGTCACGCTTGGATCGGGCGATGATAAAACGTGTACCGTCACAAACTCTGACATCGCTCCGCCAACCCCGGCGCCGGTTGTCGTCACTCCCCCCTCTGGTGGCGGCAACGGTCCCATCGTGGGGTTGCTCACGCAAAACGGCACAACCACTCCACCCGTACTGGTACAAGAAACGACCACATCGGTGACGATTCCGCCGCCAATTACCACCACAACCCCCATTGTTGTGATTCAGCCAATTGTAATTCCGTTGCCCGTTGTTGTTGCCGCGACACTTCCCAATACCGGCTTCGGACCCGACGAGCACGAGCTGCCGGTGTTTTTCGCGAGCAGCGCTTTTATCCATCATTTGAATGATCTGTCACCGTTACAGAAAGGACGTCGTCTAAAAATTCCGGACATCAATGTTGACGCACACATTGAGTCGGTTGGAAAAACGATAGAAGGAGCGATGGCTACACCAGAAGGCCCCACGAATGCTGGTTGGTATAATCTTGGGTCTCTTCCGGGAGAAAGAGGGACCGCGGTCATTGATGGTCATTTCGGTTGGAAGCATGGTATTCCCGCGGTGTTTGAGAACCTCCACAAGCTCACGAAGGGTGACAGTGTTTTTGTGACAGACGAACAAGGAGTCGTGACTACATTCATGGTTCGTGAGATAAAAACTTACGATGCGAGCGACAAAGTTCCAGAGTTACTCAATGCGGCTGATGAAGGGGCATATCTTAATCTGGTAACTTGTGCTGGTATATGGAATAAAGAGTCACAGAGCTACCCAGAACGTCTCGTAATATTTACCGACAAAGTTTTTTAAAGCATTATATATTACTCGGCATCGTGAGCGTCGTGCTCATAGAACTCTAGTTTCATATCAACGCGAAGTTGATTTCGGTGAATGAATTGACCACTTGCGTTGCTGCGGAAAGCATAGCGCGCGGAAATGTGGTGGCGATCCCGACAGACTTCATCCCTGCGCGGCGTGCGGCCTCAATGCCGTGCGGTGCGTCTTCGATCACCACGCACTCTTCTGGTTTGGCGTTCACTTTATTACCCGCATACAGGAATATATCGGGTTCTGGCTTGCCGACATTGTTTACCATCGACACGCTAAACAAATTCTGACCAAAGAGCTCGGAAAGTCCCACACTTTCGTTTGCAATCTTGAGGAGTTCCTCGTGCATGGCCGTTGCGACACAGGTTTTGTGAGAACCACGAATGGTTGCATAAAAATCTCTGAAACCGGGGATTTCCTTGATCTCTGTGCGGAAACACTCTTTGACAATCTCTATTCTTTCGGTGACAAGTTCATCGGTTGTTTTGGGAATTTGGTACAGCCAACGAAGCATGTCGGTTGCTTCATGAAAGGACCTTCCGGCAAGAAGATGTTTATCACGCTCTCGATTAAATTCATGATGATATTCCCGCAAAAAAACACGGTCTACCGTGTCCCAAATACGCTCGCTATCTATGATGACCCCCTCGAGGTCAAAGATGATTGTGTTGATCATACCGGGTGTTTTATGAGAGCAACGACGTATTCGTCGGGGGCTTCTTACGTCTGCACCCGGTATCCAATTTAACCATACTTATCTCCTCCGACCAAATGTATCTGGGGATAAAGAAAACCTAAAAAAAGCTCTCGGTCCGGACGCTCGACAAGGGTATGGCGAGGCTCGCGAGATGATTCGATATCTCCTGGACGAATTGCCCCGAACCGACAACATAATAGAGGGTTGCGGGATTGTTACTACAATCAGAGATACTGTCCCTTAGGAATTTTTTGTCTATTCTTCCCTCGTGCGAAGTACATCGAAGGATGATTTCATCCTTGAGTAACTCGTACCACATTACATATGCTTCGCTGTGCGCAGATACAATAAACCTAATCGGATACTTGGGATATCTTTTTTGATATGCTTCTCTAATAGAGAGGAGTGGGACTATCCCCGAGCCCGCCCCAATGAGCACAAGCGGACCGGCATGCTCCTCTCTCAGGGTACATACGCCGTACGGGCCCGCAACTTCGATCTTGTCACCAGGACGGAGATCCCACAGCCGGGGTGATAATTCGCCTGTTTTGATGAGTTGGATGCCAAAGTCCAGCCGGATTTCAGAAGATTCTGGACATCGTACTGCAGAGTAGAGCCGAGAAGCTTCGGTGTTCGGCATTCGAAGCTCAAAGTATTGGCCCGGTTTATACATCGGACGATTCGCAAGTTCTACTGTAAGCAGAATCATATCGACCGACACCTGCTCAGTCAAACAAACAGTAGCTCTATACCACATATACGTATTGCGTAGGGCAGGATTCGAACCTGCGTAGCCCAGAGGGCGAGAGATTTACAGTCTCTTGTATTTGACCGCTCTACCACCTACGCAAAAGATCACACCTAAAAATAGTAGCAAATTTTTCGCATTTTGTCTTCCCTGTGTTTATACAGGCGTGTCTAGCTCTTCCTTTTGGTGCCTCGATGCGGCTGAAGGGGCGAAACTTTCATTCCCTTTGCTTCTTTCACAAGCGTGACAGAGATTTTCCCATCTGTATCGTCTACCAAGACTCGAGCACCATCACCAAGTTGTTTCTTGATGATAAACTCCGAGATTGGATTAAGAATGCTGCTCTGGATCATGCGCTTCAACGGGCGGACGCCGTAGTTTGGATCATAACCCTGCTTGGCGAGGATTTCGACCGCGGCATCGGTCAATGTTACAAAGATACCCTGGTTGGCTAATCGCTTCTCGGTCAATGCCATCTGTACACGGACAATATTCTTAATTATCTCCAAAGAAAGCTTATTGAAGATAATGATTTCATCAAGACGATTCAGGAATTCCGGACGAAAATGCTCCTTGAGAGAAGTCATAACACGGTCTCTCTGCACCTCTTCGAGTGCATCCGACGTTACATTGCCAAAGCCAATCGTAGGTAGACGGTTAAGGAACTCAGAACCAAGATTTGAGGTCAGAATAATAATAGTATTCTTAAAGTTAACAAACCTGCCCTTTGAGTCAGTGAGACGGCCATTGTCAAGTACCTGAAGCAGGATATTAAACACCTCGGGATGTGCCTTTTCTATCTCATCAAATAGTACGATCGAATAGGGGCGGTGACGCACCGCTTCGGTCAGTGTTCCCGACTCCTCATAGCCCACATACCCCGGTGGTGAACCGATGAGTTTTGACACCGAGTGGCGTTCCATATATTCCGACATGTCCACGCGGATGATCGCCTTTTCATCATTAAACATGAAATCTGCGAGTGTCTTCGCAAGCTCCGTCTTGCCTACACCGGTAGGGCCAAGAAATATGAACGAGCCGATGGGACGATCGGGGTCAGCAATACCGGCCCGCGAGCGCTTGATCGCTTCGGAAATTTTCTTGATGGCATCGTCCTGGCCAAGCACCCGCTTGCGAAGCTCAGCCTCTATTCGCGTGAGCTTCTCGGTTTCCGCCTCAAGCATCTTTTGTACCGGAATACCGGTCCACCGCGATACAACAGCCGATATATCGGCCTCACGAATCTCTTCCTTCAATACTCTCGTATCCGTCTTTATTTGCTTGAGTTGCTCTTCTTGGGTATGTAGTTCCTTTTCTTTGGCAGGAATCTTCCCGTAGCGGATCTCAGCAGCTTTCGCCAGGTCGAGCTTCATTTCGGCTGCTTCGGCTTCGAGACGTAAAGACTCAAGCTCCTTGCGAATAGCACGAATGAGCACCAGGTAGTCGTGCTCCTTCTGCCAACGTGCCTGCAGTTCTGCGGTAGCATCCTTCTGGCTCTGTATCTCTTTTTCGATAGACTTAATCCGCTTCTTGGCATCCTTACTCGCCTCTTTGTTGTCAGATGACGCCGCTTCTTTACTAAGCGCCTCTTTTTCAATTTCAAGTCTCATTACTTTACGATCGGTATCTGACAAAAGCGCCGGCTTGTCTTCGAGTTGCAAACGGATCGATGCAGCGGCCTCGTCAATGAGGTCAATCGCCTTATCGGGCAGGTTACGATCGGTAATATATCGAGCCGACAGTTCGACGGCGCCCACAAGCGCTTCATCGGTGATCCGCACCCCATGATGCAATTCATACTTCTCCTTGAGTCCGCGTAAGATTGAAATAGCATCCTCTGTCGAAGGCTCACCAACATACACCGGCTGGAAGCGCCGTGCGAGTGCGGGGTCCCGTTCGATATACTTTTGATACTCTTTGAGTGTCGTCGCTCCGATGACGCGGAGTTCCCCCCGTGCAAGCGCCGGCTTCAGCAGATTTGAAGCATCCATTGAGCCCTCTGCCGCACCCGCACCAACAATGGTGTGAATTTCGTCTACAAACAGAATAATTTTGCCTTGAGCTTTCTCTACCTCCTTTATCACTCCCTTAAGACGCTCCTCGAATTCACCGCGATACTTGCTTCCCGCAACCAAAAGTCCGATGTCAAGCGAAATGATTTCTTTATCCTTGAGAAGTTCAGGTACGTCACCTTTGGCAATTCTGTTTGCCAACCCTTCGGCTACAGCGGTCTTCCCGGTACCGGCCTCTCCGATCAGTATCGGATTATTTTTGGTACGTCGGGAAAGAATTTCCATAATGCGACGAGTTTCCTCATCACGACCAATGACTGGATCAAGCTTGTCGGCCGTGGCCAAGCGCGTAAGATTGCGTGCGTACTTTTCGAGTAACTTGTTCTTCTTTGTCGGATGTGCCGCGTCGGTAATCTTGCTTGCCTTGAGTTCAGTCAGCGCTCGATAGGCATCCTCTTTTTGAATCCTGAAACGAGAAAGGAGTTCTTTGGCTTGGCTGGGAATTTCCAGTACCGCAAGGAATAGGTGCTCGAGGCCGATGAAATCATCCTTGAGATATGATGCGATCTTCCCTGCCGCATCAAGCACCCGGACAAGTTCTGGTGTAAGGTATATTTGATATGCCGGCGAAACAGTGTTATTCGTCTCGGGCGTCTCCATCATCTCCATGACATGATCAGCAAACAAAAGCGGATCGACACCGAGCTTTTCGAGAAGTGCGAAAATGAGCGGATCCTCCTGTGTTACGATGGAGGCAAGTAAATGTATGGGAGCAACCTGATTCTGTCCGCGTTCAATGATTATCTCATGAGCCTTGCGGATTGCTTCTTTTGCTTTTGTTGTAAAATTTCCAAATGGCATATTTTTTGTAATTATCTGGCGGGGTCTCACCTCAAAGGAGTCTCGCGGTGAGGCCCCGCTCGCTTCTAAGCCAAACAATCAATTTTACTGCGCCTTGCCCCCCTTGTCAACTTCTGTCGAAAAGCCCTTGTTGAGCAAGGCTTTTATACCCTCAAAGCTCGTTACCTTACCTGACCTTTTAAGGAAGCCGGCGAAAGATCCATTTGTATCGACAAGCGGATCCCCTAATATTTTAGACGTTGTATCGATGTTGGTACTTACTTGGGGTGACGATGACTCGTTCCCGGGAACGAGTCCCGTAATTCGTCCCACAGACACCGATGGCGCCACCCCGTCGGTGAAGTCAAGAAGTATGAGTGTCACGCCGAGAGATAGTCCTTTTACGGGAAATGAGACAAAAGCAAACTTTCCATCAGACGGGCTCGATATCAGATCAAACACCGCGAGATTTTCCTCATTGTTCACATGAATAAGCTTCGCAAGTCGCTCGGTCGTCGTCCCCTGAATCCCGATTCTAAACTCCTTACCAGTTTCCAAAGAACTGAAGAGTCCCGCCGGTGAAGCAATAATGCGGCCCGCCTCCGAGACAACGATGCCGGTCAAAAAAGTGTCGGGTACCTGTGGTACTTCATCGACAAGCGCGATCGAAGCAAGATTTGAGCTTAACGAAGATGTTGCAAGTACCGCACTTCCGGGAACACGAATGCGGACAAGCGCCGCCGTCGCCTTCTCTACCGCTTGTACGATCAAATCATCTTCAGACACGACAACCCTTGTTGTTGTGTTAATGGTCTTTGTTTCGCCCGGGCCAGGTACAACCTTCTCTACGGTACGCTCCACGACTCGGTTGATTTGCTGTGTTACTGACTGTGGGGCCTGTTCAAGTAAGGTAACCGTTACGATTCCCGTTGCAATCGATGTAACGAAACTGACAAACAGCATGAGTAGTATCAGTTGTGTTTTATTTAACTCCTCCATATGTAGCTAGTGTTCGCTTTAGTATATCAGAAATCGCTGCTGTGACAATTTGAATGTCCTTTTTTGTGGCTGTGTCTCCGAAACTAAAGCGTATTGCTGATTGTGCGGCCGTCTCCCCGCGCATCGCGGCTATAACCGCTGAAAACGCACTTTGTCCGGCATGGCAAGCACTGCCCGCAGAAACCGCAATACCCTTGCGGTCCAATTCCAGCACCATGCGGTCACTCTCCAATTGGAGAAAAGAAATATTGACGATATGTGGCAGTTGGTGTGCCCTTGATCCATTGTATTGCACCAGACTCCCCTGTGCAGTAATTTCGGCAATGAAATACGTGCGCAATTCCTCAAGTCGTCTGGATTCCTCGTGTCGCTTTGCATGTGCGCCGACAAACGCTTCTGCGAACCGCACCTGACCCTCTACATTTTCTGTCCCCGGTCGCAGGCTGTATTCTTGCCCCCCGCCGAAAAGTAACGGCTCGACATTGACTCCTTGTTTTACAAAAAGAACGCCAGTCCCCTTTGGCCCGTGTACTTTATGTCCGCTCACCGTCAAAAGATCGGCGAGAAAGGCCTGTGGCTCGATAGATCGATAACCGGCTGATTGACACGCATCGACATGAAAGTAGGGAGTTTTTAGTTGGTAGTTTTTAGTTTTTAGTTCGCTCAAAATCAGCCCGACTTCGCGCACGGGTTGTATGGTGCCTGTCTCATTGTTCGCATGCATAAGTGACACCAGTACCGTTTCCGGTCTGATTAACGATTCTATCTTGGAGATATCGACAACACCATCGTCTTTAACTTTTAGATATGAAACCTCTGCGCCTTCACGCTCTGCCTGCTTAACCGCTTCTAAGACCGATGCGTGCTCTATCGTTGAGGTAATGATATGCGGATGCTTGATCATTCTTCTTGATGCTCGGAAGACTCCCAGGATCGCAAGATTATTCGCTTCAGTCCCCCCGCTCGTAAAAACGAGCTCACGTGCCTGTACGGCAAGGATCTGGGCAATTGCCTTGCGGGCGGACTCAAGGTCACGACGTATCGTAACTCCGGGGGTGTGGATCGAGCTTGGGTTCGCAGTGTCACCGGCTGC
>Ga0208375_1004284_pt1 | contig 11375 bp, 12 predicted proteins | sample RifOxyD1_FD_184038 | JGI IMG/M metagenome (GOLD analysis project Ga0208375, IMG submission 184038) | Soil microbial communities from Rifle, Colorado - Rifle Oxygen_injection D1 (SPAdes) | ecosystem: Environmental > Terrestrial > Deep subsurface > Rock core/Sediment | place: Rifle, Colorado... | reverse complement strand
GATTATTACTGGTTTATAGCGTAAGGGAATATGTATGAAAACCAAAGCCGCGGTTTTAAGAAATGTTGGAGGACCGTTAATTTTTGAGGAATTGGAGGTTCCGAAATTAGAAAAGGGGCAGGTTTTGGTAAAGATTTTATATAGCGGCTTGTGCCGCAGCAATATTAATGAAATCAAAGGCAGAAAAGGGGCCGATTTTATACCCCATCTTACTGGCCACGAAGCTTCAGCTATCGTTATGGAAATTGGAGAGGGCGTTACCAAAGTTAAAACCGATGATTATGTTGTTTGCAGCTGGATAAAGGGCTATGGTTTAGAAGCTCCATCAGTAAAATATCAAGGCGACAAAGATGTAGTTAATGCCGGAGCGTGCTCTACTTTTACTAATTATGCCGTTATTTCTGAAAATAGGTTGATTAAGATTCCTAAAAAAATATATGAACTTTATGCGTCTCTTTTAGGATGTGCGATTCCAACCGGATCAGGCATTGTTGATCATTATAGGATGAGCGGAAACCAGAAACTTGCCGTTTTCGGCATTGGCGGCATAGGCGCGAGCGCTTTGCTGCGCGCCGTTTCTTTGGGTATGGATTGCGTCGCTTTCGATGTTGTTCCCTGGAAATTGCAATGGGCGGCTAAAGAACTTGGCGTAAAGACCGCCCACCCCGACGGTTTTTTTGAAAACAACTATAAAAACGCTTTTGATTTTTCAATTGAGTGTAGCGGCAATAAATCTGCGATGGAATATTCGTTTATGTCTGTAAAGACCAGCGGTACGGCAATTATTGCCGGAAATTTGAAGCCGGGAGAAACAATTGCTATCGACCCTTGGCAACTCATGTTGGGAAAAACTATTGATGCCAGCGGGGGATGGGATTCTTTTCTTGATAAAGATGTTTCTTTTTATGCTTCGCTGTATCTTGATGGTTTGCTGCCAATTGGTAAATTGATCACCCAAGTTTATTCATTTAACCAGATAAACGAAAGTATCAGGGATTTAGAAGAAGACAAGCTTATTAGAGGTGTTGTTAAAATCTAAGGGTTAAGATTTAACGTTAAAAGCGGCAAAAATTGCCGCTTTTTAGATTGTAATGTATTATTAATATCTATGAATAAATCTGTTTCAATAATCATTCCGGCTTACAACGAGGAAAAAAAACTGGCGCCGACAGTTGATTTTGTATTGGCGGGTTTAAATAAAAACGGAATTTCCGATTTTGAGATTTTAATTTTTGACGACGCTTCAGTTGACAAGACCGGCGAGGTGGCCGACGAACTGGCTAAAAAATATTATCAAATCCGAGTCGTTCATAATTCTAAAAACATGAATCTCGGATTTAATTTTGTCCGCGGCATAGAATTGGCGGCAAAAGAATTTATCGGCATGGTTCCCGGAGACAATGAAATGGACCCGGAAACATTAGACAATGTTTTCAATGTTTTGGGGCAGGCCGATATTATAACGACCTATATCCAAAACCCGGAAGTCAGGCCGTGGGGACGCCGTTTTCTTTCCACGGCTTATATCAAAATTATTAATGCCGCTTTCGGTTTTAAAATGCGCTACTATAACGGCAGCTGTTATTTTAAAACGGCGATGGCAAAAAAAGTTCCCGTTTCTACCCATGGATTCGCTTATATGACGGAAATTTTAGTGAAGCTTTTAAAATCCAGAGCGACTTTTGTTGAAGTGCCGATGGTTAACAGGGTTCGCGAGAAGGGCGCCACCAAGGCCTTTCGCATTAAAAATATTTTAAGCGTTTTCAAAACTTTTTTGACTCTTTTCTGGGAAGTCCAAATTTTAAAAAAAAGGATTAAATTAGAATAGAATTTTTTGACGTCAATAAGTTTTTGTTTATATGGTAAGTATGAAGTAATAAAAAGAAAATTTGACAGGGTTAATGAAAATGCTATTATTGTAATATAAATTATTACAATTAAAATATAATCTATGCGTAACATCATAAACATCTCATTGCCCGAAAAAATGGTTAAAACGGTTGAAGATAGCGTAAAACGAGAACATTTCTCAAGTAAAAGCGAGTTTTTCCGCATGTTACTTCGTTTGTGGATGGAAGGAAAACTTATCCAAGAATTAGAAGAAAGCCGCAAAGAACTTCGCAATGGCGGGGGAAAATTATTAAAATCTCTTAGGGATTTGCGATAGATTTATTTTATGCGGATTTATTATTCTTCAAAATTTGAACGAGAATATAAAAAGTTATCGAATAAAATTAAGAAACTAACAGAAGAAAAGGAAGCAATATTCAGGAAGAGCCTATTTGATCCAAGGCTCAATACCCATAAGTTACACGGTCGTCTCAAAGAGTATTGGGTTTTTTCAATTAACGATAAGTATAGGATCGTTTTTGAATTCGCAGAGAAAGAAATTGTTTGGTTTCATTCCGTCGGCGATCATTCAATTTATCAATGAAACTTTTTGACGTTAATGTTTTTTTATTGTAGTATATTAAAATTATTGTTTTTTGACAAATAAATAACTATGGAGTGTGAAACATGGAAAAGATCGCGATTTTAGGGAGCAATTCTTTTTCCGGTGGCCATTTGGTTGATTATTTTCTGAAAAATACCGATCAAGAAATTATCGGCATCAGCCGGTCGCCCGAATATCCGCCCTTGTTTTTGCCGTATCTTTACAGGAAAGAACGGCCGCCGCGCTTCAGATTTTTCCAGTTGAATATTAATACAGAGCTTCCGGAAATAATCCGTCTGCTTGACCGGGAAAAGCCGGAAATAATCGTTAACTTTGCGGCCCAAGGCAATGTTCAGTACAGCTGGACTAACCCGATGCATTGGCTCGCGACTAACGCTATTGGAATTCCCAATCTTGCTTTTAACATTAAAGATAAGAATTACCTTAAAAGGTATATACAGATTTCAACTCCGGAAGTTTACGGACTTTGCCGCAATTATCGGGAGGATTCCAATTGCTACAATCCATCAACGCCCTACGCGGTTTCTAAGGTAGCCGGCGACTTATTTCTGATGGCAATGTTTAAGAAATTTGAATTTCCTGTTTCTTTTATTAGGTCGGTTAATGTGTATGGCATTCACCAGCAATTATACAGAATCATTTCAAGAACGGTTATTTTTTTAAAAAATGGCATAAAGATTCCGCTTCATGGAGGAGGAAGGGCGCACAGAAGTTTTATCCACATATTGGATGTTTGTAATGGAATTCATCGCGTTATTTTAGGCGGCAAAACAGGAGAAGCGTATCACTTTTCCGGCGGGGATACGATGGAAATAAGGGATTTGGTAAAATTGATTTGCCAAAAAATGAATCGTAATTTTGAGGCGTCAACCGAAGTGACCGGAGACCGAGTAGATCAGGATCCTATGATTGACTTGGATTGTTCCAGAGCGAAGGAAGAGCTCTTTTGGCAACCCAGAGTTGAGCTGTCTGATGGCATAAACGAAGTAATACAATGGATTAACGAAAATTGGGAAGAAATTATAAAATATCCGTTTGAATATGTTCACCAGGAATAATCCCGGTTGATCGCAACACTTCGGTTACATCCCATAAAACTTTATGGGATTTTAATTTGTTCTATATATTATAGATAAAGTATGGATAAACAAAGCTGGCATTTGGCGGCTGTGGTTTATAATCAGTTTTCGTAATATTCCAACGATCGTTGCTGATTTACGAAATCTGAAAAATTATAATCACTTTACTTACAGTTGTTTTTTAGCAATCCTCTCATTGCGTTCGCCTTCCGCCATAGCGAGAAATAGCTCCATCTGCCGCACTCCGACAAGGGTTTCTACTATTTCATCATGAAATATCTTTTTAGAGTCATTTTCATACAGCCCTCCTAATTGGAGAAGTAAAATGCCCAGACGCTCGCGCTCGGCCAAAAGGCGGCTATTTATCACATCCATTATTTCTCTATAATCCCGAGTGGTTTCCCGGCCGGTTTCAAAACGTTCAATAGCTGGGACATCGGTAAGTAATTTTGACCGGAACAGGCGCTTGCCAATGCTTTCACCTTCTTCGGCGCCGCGAAATTTTTCTTCTTCTTTCGCCAATTTTTTTATCAATTCTTTTGTTTTGCCAAGCCATTCAATGAAGTCAGGTTTTTCAGGAACGCCATACTCATCGTGGCTAAAAAGAATATCGGCGACCTCTTGGTAGTGCAGATCCTTCTCAAAATTTTTCTGCCATACTATTTCTGCTTCTTGATTTTTAACCTCTTCTTCAGATTCAAGCTCATGTGATTCCATAAGATCTCTTTCATACTGGAGTTTGCCGCGGGCGCTTTCAATAATTAAAAGTGCTAATGTCGCGTCGCCGTCTTCTTTTTTTAGTTTTTCTATCGCAAATTCACATATTCTTTCAGCGTCGCGAGTTATCTGAAGCGTACGATTGATTTGTTTATCACGGCTAAAATGTTTTTCATAGAATTCACCGATCGCTTCCCTAATTACGGGGAAAGTCGCTTCAATTGATTCTTTCTCAAACTCCTGTTTAAATTCTTTTATGCCTGGTCGTCCAATTTTTTCTATTTTTGACATATAGTGTTAGTGTATCATAATCAAGATATGAATGGCAATAAAAGTAAAAGCAAAAAACTCTGGCTGTCGCATTCGGGGATTGAGGGAATGTACCGCTGTTCGCGCTGTTTTTGGTTGCAATATAATAAAGGATTGCGCCAGCCGGAAGGCATTGTCTCAAGATTGGCCAATAGATTTGATATTATTTTAAAGCGTTATTTTGACTTGTATCGGCCGCTTGGCGAACTTCCGCCAATGGTTGAAGGAAAAATTGAAGGAAAGTTGGAAAATCCTTTTCAAGAAAAATATTTTTATGATTACGATGAGAAGTACGGACTAACCGGCCGGCTTGACGATTGTTTGATTAGGAGCGACGGAACTTATACGCCCATTGACCACAAAACTTCAAGCTCGGATCCGCGCGATAAAGAAGAGGTGCTCGGCGCTTACCAGCACCAGCTTAATTTTTACGCTTTGCTTTTAGAAAAAAATAAAAAACCAACTTCCGGTTTCGGCCATTTGATTTATTATTATCCGGAGCATGGAAAAGAACTTCATAATGGCGTGCCGATTCATGTTCATGTGCAAACATTAAAAACGAATCCGGAGCAAGCAAAGGCAGAACTTCTAAAATCTATAAAACTTTTAGAAGGGGATATTCCAAAACCATCTTCCGAGTGCCCGTTTTGCTTGTGGCATGAGAAGTTAAAAGAATTGAAAATATGATAAGCGGCGCAAAATACTTCTGGACCAAGCATTCGCAATATAAAATGCGGCATTACGGCCTGTCGCCGCAGAGAATTAAAAGAATAATTCGCCATCCGGCGCGGATAGAAGAAGCTGTCATTCCGAAAATGATCGCGGCAATGCAACCAGCGGGCGGGAAAAATTATTCCGAAATTTGGACGATATACCAGCCGATTAAAAAACAGGGAAAAATAAAAATAATTACCGCTTGGAAATATCCGGGGAAAAGTCCGGCTCGTAATCCGATCCCCAAAGAAATTTTAGATGAAATAAAATCAATAATCTAAATATGGTTTTAGGAAAGAAATTTTTTGAAAGACCGACTATTGAAGTAGCTAAAAATTTGATTGGTCAGTATCTTGTAAGGCGGCACGGCAAAAAAATTGAAAAGTTTATAATTACAGAAGTTGAAGCGTATGACGGATTTAATGATAAGGCGTCGCATGCATCGCGCGGGAAAACCAAAAGAAACACACCGATGTTTGGAGAAGCGGGACGCTGGTATGTTTATTTCACCTACGGAATGCATTATATGCTTAATATCGTGACCGGCCCCAAAAATTATCCGGCAGCGGTTTTAATCCGCGGGGTAGAAGGCATAAACGGTCCGGGTCGCGTTACCAAACAATTAAAAATAGATAAAATATTTAATAATAAAAAAGCCATACCGAAAAATAATCTTTGGCTGGAGAGTAATCCAATGTTTGAAAATTTAAAACCCCGACGTAAAGTCGGGGCTCCGGCCAAAACGTCGGAGTTGAAAATTGTAAATTCACCCCGCATAGGGGTGGCATACGCCGGTCCCGTTTGGTCAAAAAAACCTTGGCGGTTCAAGTTAATTAGTTGACAAAAATGTTTAAAAATTTTAGTATATAGTTTATATTTTAAAACCCTAAATACTATTTAATGACTGGATACTCTCCTGATAAATTATTTAAACTGGACGCAGCAAGCAAAGTGCATTTTACCGTCCTTGCGATATTTATAGTCGCTGTTTTAGCGGCATTTTTTGTTTATCCGGCATGGTGGGATAAGGCCATTGATAAAATAAATGTTGTTTCGCCGATAAAAATTCCCGGTTTTTTTAATGTGCCGTTTAAACTCGGCCTTGATTTGGCCGGCGGCACGCGATTGACTTATTTAGCCGACGTATCGGGGGTAGCGGGCCAGGATGCAAGTTCAGCTATGTCTGGACTCCGCGACGTTATTGAGCGGCGCGTTAATCTTTTTGGCGTTAGCGAGCCGGTGGTTGAAGTTGAGCACGCGGCCGATGAGTGGCGTTTAATAGTTGAACTTGCCGGGATTAAAGATATTTCCCAAGCCATTGATTTAATAGGCGAGACGCCATTTTTGGAATTTAAAGAAGAAAGAGAAGACGCCGAAATTCAAAAAATTTTAAGCGAACAAAAAGCCGAAAATAAAGATTATTTATTGACCGACCCGTATTTTAAACCGACAAATTTAAACGGCAAGTACATAAAAAGCGCTAAAATAGAATTTGACCAAACAACCTACCAGCCGACGGTGAGCGTCCAGTTTGATAATGATGGAGCTAAAATATTTGAAGAATTGACAACTAAAAATGTTGGAAAGCCGCTCGGCATTTATCTTGATGGTTTGCCGATTTCCGCTCCGGTCGTTAGAGAACCGATCGCCGGCGGTTCGGCGGTGATTTCCGGTAAATTTACTCTTGCGGAAGCAAAAAAATTAGCCGAACGCCTTAACGCCGGCGCTCTGCCAGTGCCGATTAAATTAATCTCGCAGGACTCGGTAGGCGCTTCTTTAGGCCGCGACTCGCTTGATAAAAGCTTGTTTGCCGGAATGCTCGGCTTTTTGATGGTGGCGGTATTTATGATTTTATATTATCGTTTTTTTGGAATTGCGGCGGTGCTGGCGCTTTTAATTTACACCGCTCTGGTTTTGGCTTTATTTAAATTAATACCGGTAACCATGACTTTGGCCGGAGTTGCCGGATTTATTTTATCAATCGGAATGGCGGTTGACGCTAATATTCTTATTTTTGAAAGATTTAAAGAAGAAGCTCGATCTGGAAAGGGCTTTGGAATGGCTATTGACGACGGATTTACTCGCGCCTGGCCGTCAATCCGCGATTCCAATATTTCCACTTTAATTACCACGGCAGTTTTGTACTATTTTACCACTAGCATAATAAAAGGATTCGCCTTAACTCTCGGTATCGGCGTTATTGTAAGCATGTTTTCGGCAATATTTGTTACCCGTTCATTCTTAAAGTTATTTCCGGAATCCGTTATTTCAAAATGGCCTTTGCTCACGGGGGTAAAAATTAAAAATATCTAAAAATTTTGAAAAATGATTAACATTGTTGAAAATAGAAAAATTTTTTACGCCATTTCCGTAATTTTTATTGCCATAAGCGTTATCGTACTGGCACTATGGGGCCTTCAGTTTGGCATTGATTTTAAGGGTGGCTCAATTTTGGAAATTAATTATTCCGTCCTGCCCGATTTAAATTTAGTTTCCGATGCTTTAAAGCCCCTTAAGTTAAACGATTTAAAAATTTCACTGCTGGGATCAAATGGCGCGGTTTTGCGATTCAGAGAAACCGATGAGGCGACCCATCAAAACATTGTTAAAATTCTTGCCGCCGAAGCGGAAAAAAATAAAATTCAATTTGAAGAAAGAAGATTTTCATCTATTGGGCCAACTATTGGAGCCGAATTAAAGCAAAAGTCAATAAAAGCCATAATCATTGTTCTTTTGGGGATTTCACTTTATATTGCCTGGGCTTTTAGAAAAGTGTCGCAACCGATAAGTTCATGGCGTTACGGCGTTGTTACTTTGATAGCGCTTTTCCATGATTTAATTATTCCCATCGGCCTATTTGCTTATTTGGGGCGTTTTTACGGCGTTGAAGTCGGCGCTAATTTTATCGTCGCGCTTCTTGTGATTCTTGGTTTTTCGGTTCATGACACTATCGTGGTGTTTGACAGAATTCGGGAAAATCTTAAACGCTACAGCCAGTTAAGTTTTATGCCACTGGTCAGTCAAAGCATCCGCGAAACTATTATCCGTTCGCTTAATACTTCCCTTACTGTCTTACTGACTTTAGCGGCTTTATATGTTTTTGGGGGAGAAAGTTTGAAATATTTTGTACTGGCACTTATGGTCGGTATTTTTTCAGGAACTTATTCATCTATATTTATCGCGGCCCCGCTTTTAGTAACTTGGTTTAACATTTTAAAAAAGAATTGACACCATTACAATACTATTATATTATAAGTTTATTAATATTTACTTTAGATCAGCAAAAATATGGCAGAAGAAAATTTAAAAAATATTTTGGATGAAATAGTTAAAACTATCAATCCAAGGGTTCGGGAAGTTATCGAAAAACGTTTTGGTCTTCGCACCATATCTTACCAAACTTTGGAAGCTATCGGCCAGAATATGGGCATCACCAGGGAACGGGTAAGGCAGATTGAAGCTCTAGGTCTTAAACAGTTAACTAATAAAAACACTTTAGAACCAATAAAGCCGGTTTTTGAGCTGATAGAGCAGTATTTAACGACTCATGGCGGCGTTAGAAGCGAGTATTATTTTTTAAAAGAATTAGCGGAATTACTTTCTTTAAAAGAAAAAAACAAAGAAAATTTGATTAATTTTACATTAGCTTTAGGCAATGGAAGATTTGTTTATTTCAAGGAAACTCCGAATTGGCGATCGGCTTGGGCGCTTGGCGCCGCGCATTATAATCAGGCGATCGCTTTAGCTGGCGCTTTAAAAGAAAAGTTAGCCAGCCAAAATTTACTGCTTCAAAATGAAGCCCTATTTAAAACTGCCGCTGGATTAGGCAATAAAAATTTAACCGAACAAACTTTAAAATCATATGTCGGGCTTTGCCGGCATATTTCTCAGAATCCCTTCGGCGAATGGGGATTAATAAGTTCGCCGGAGGTCTCGCCGCGGGGTGTTAAAGATAAGGCCTATTTGGTTTTTAAAAAAGAGAAAAAACCGCTCCATTTTACCGAAGTTGCGAGTTTAATAAACAAAACGGTTTTTTCTGATCGCAAAGCTCATCCTCAAACGGTTCATAATGAACTTATTAAAGACGCGAGGTTTGTTTTAGTTGGGCGAGGGACATACGCTTTAAGCGACTGGGGCTACGAGCCGGGCACAGTGCGCGATGTTTTGGTCTCTATTTTGAAAAATTCAAAAAGCGGTTTAACCAGAGAAGAAATTGTTAAAACCGTCCAGGCAAAACGGCTGGTTAAAGAAAACACCATTCTCTTAAATCTTCAAAACCGCAAGGTTTTTAAAAAAACCAACGACCACTACTTCATTTTGGCTTAATGGTATTATATAAAATATGCTTAGCGAATATGTCGCGAAAAAATTAAAAGAAGCCATTTACGAAATCCTTAAAGATGGCACTTATTTTGGTGAAATTCTCGGCTCCGACGCATTCTATCCAGGATAGAGTGCGTCATTTCTTTTTTATTGGCCATGACATTTTTTATATTTCTTTCCATTACGGATATTTTCCCGATCGGCTGAAAATCCGTAATTGTATTTTAAGTTTATTATTATCGGTTAATGTTATAATTGTTTCTGTTTTTTATCTGAAGAACGCATTTCTATCCTATAGGTAATTAATGCGTTTGTAAAATGAAGGGAGTAAAAATAATTCGTTAAAATATAAAATAATTGTTATTATAAAAACATATGGTGCAGAAAATATGATTGGAAACGGAATAGGTTTTTTTGGTTTTATTAGCGTTATTTCGGTAAATTTGGTATAATTGAATGCGTAAGCATAAATTGCCAATTGAATGGGTATTTTTTACGCGATTACTAAGATTTTTTTAGGGCTCTGGTGGCTGTGGCTGCCGGTGGCTTTAATCGCGCTTTTTATAGAGCTTTGGACAAAACACTTAAAAACTAAGGCCATAAAAGCCATAAAATGGACTTTTCTTGAGATTAAGGTTTCTCGCGATATTGAAAAAAGCCCGAAATCGATGGAACAAATATTTTCCGGGCTTCACGGCATTATTACTAAAATTAAATTTCTTGATAAATACTGGAAAGGCAAGGTGCAGGAATGGTTCAGTTTTGAAATCGCCGGCATTGACGGAGCGGTGTATTTTTTTATCAGAACGCCGGAACAATTTCGCAACTTGGTTGAGGCCCAAATTCACGCTCAATATCCCGATGCGGAAATTTCCGAAGTTTTGGATTATGCCGGTCCCATTGCTAAGAAAACGCCGAGCAAAACATATGACATAAGCGGAGCGGAACTTATTTTGGAAAAAGACGACTTTTTCCCTATCAGAACTTATCCTTTTTTTGAAGAAAAAGAAGAAGAAAGGCGGGTTGATCCGATGGCTTCATTTCTTGAAATTCTTTCAAAACTTAAGGCGGGGGAAAATATTTTAATTCAATATTTAATGAAACCGACTGCCGAAAAAGAATGGAAAGAAAGGGGCCAGGAATTCATAAACAAGCTGATGGGAAAAAAAACTGCAACCAAAGAAAATTGGCTTGACAGAGCTTTGGGGCCGATAGATGAATTCATAATAAATCTTATAAAAGCCATTTTAGTTTATCCGATTTGGGGAGAGAAAAAAAAGGAAGAAAGCAAAGCGTCAGTTGCTAATCTTACAACGGGAGAAAAGGCCTTGATTGAAGCCATTGAAAATAAAATGGCAAAACTGGCTTTTAAAGCATGCATCCGTTTTGCTTATATTGCCAGAAGCGATATTTTCAGCCGCGCCAACATGGCGGCGATAAACGGCGCCTTTAAGCAGTTCAACACAGTCAATATGAACGCTTTCAAATCAAATGGCAAAGCGGGAACTTCAGCCGACCCGCCTTTTAAAAAGAGAAAAGAATTTTTAAAAAAGCAAAAATTTATTGAACGCTATGCCAATCGGAAGTGGCCGAAAAAGGATTTTATTTTAAATATTGAAGAATTAGCGACCATTTACCACTATCCGATTCTGACGGTTCTAACGCCGACTATGCGCCGCGTTGAATCCAAAAAGGCCGAGCCGCCCGTATCTTTACCTATTGGGTAAAGAAATTTACAATTATCAATTTACAATTTTCAAACGTTTAAAAATTAAATC
>Ga0208375_1004282_pt1 | contig 11375 bp, 9 predicted proteins | sample RifOxyD1_FD_184038 | JGI IMG/M metagenome (GOLD analysis project Ga0208375, IMG submission 184038) | Soil microbial communities from Rifle, Colorado - Rifle Oxygen_injection D1 (SPAdes) | ecosystem: Environmental > Terrestrial > Deep subsurface > Rock core/Sediment | place: Rifle, Colorado... | reverse complement strand
TCATAGGCGCGGATGCGGATGCGGAGCTTGTGTTCCATCTGAGCTGGTGCTGCAGCCTTTTTAGAAGCTCGCTTCACCTTTGGTTTTTCTGCTGTCGCTGCTGTTGCCATATGAGTAGTGATTCTCGAGTGAGAATTTAGGCCGTAATCTTCGTTACGACTCCTGCACCCACCGTCTTGCCACCCTCGCGGATAGCAAAGCGCTGCTGCTCCTCAAGTGCAACCGGAGCCACGAGCTTCACCTTGAAGGTGATTGTGTCACCTGGCATAACCATTTCCTTACCCTCTGGAAGCGTCACTTCACCAGTTACGTCCGTTGTGCGAATGTAGAACTGAGGCTTATAGCCAGTGAAGAATGGTGTGTGACGACCTCCTTCGTCCTTCGAGAGGATATACACCTCTGCGCTGAAGTCAGTATGTGGGGTGACCGAGCCTGCCTTCGCAAGTACCTGACCACGATGCACATCTTCCTTTTTGGTACCACGAAGAAGAATACCAGCATTGTCGCCAGCCATACCCTCCGTGAGCTGTTTGTTGAACATTTCGATACCAGTAACAGTCGTCTTGACCGTATCCTTAATACCGACAATTTCAACTTCCTCGCCTACCTTCACGATACCGCGCTCGATACGGCCAGTAACTACCGTACCGCGACCTTCGATCGAGAAAATGTCTTCGATCGGCATAAGGAACGGCTTGTTTACTTCACGTTCCGGCTGGTCGAAGTATGAGTCCATCGTGTCGATGAGCTCCTTTGTCTTCTTTGCGTACTCATCGTTCATGTCCTTAGCCTCAAGAGCCTTCAAGCCAGAGCCGCGGATGATTGGAGTAGCGACACCGTCATAACCCTGCTTCGTGAGAAGTTCGCGAATTTCCTCTTCGACGAGGTCGATGAGGTCTGCTTCAGCAACCATGTCTACCTTGTTGAGGAAGACGATGAGCTTCTTAAGACCCACCTGCTTAGCAAGGAGGATGTGCTCGCGTGTCTGAGGCATCACGCCGTCAGTTGCAGCAACCACGAGAACTGCGCCGTCCATCTGAGCGGCACCAGTGATCATGTTCTTGATGTAGTCAGCGTGACCAGGAGCGTCAATGTGAGCGTAGTGACGATTCGGTGACTCGTACTCTGAGTGGTGAAGCGCGATGGTGATACCACGAGCCTTTTCCTCAGGAGCACTGTCGATCTTATCGACACCTTCCACGCGAGCGCTATAACCCTCGCCCTTGAGCATGTCTAGGGTGTGGAGGATACCTGCGGTGAGAGTCGTCTTTCCATGGTCAACGTGACCGATGGTGCCCACATTCATGTGCGGCTTGCTGCGATTAAATTCTGCCATAATCGGATAAATTAAATTTGATAAATCACGAATTAATCCGACACGAGTCGGAACAAACTCTATAGCTTGCCGACCCGAAAAAGCAGACAAGCCAAAGAGCGACGCCAAGATGCGTTAGAGGCACTATACTCAAGGCTCTATCTAAATGCAAGGGAGTAGTAGGGGCAAAAATAAAGAAATCGCGCCAACCGTTCGGTTGGCGCGATTTCCTCGAACCTAAGTAACTCTTATTTCCTGCTTTCGATAATCGTAGCAGCGACGTTGTTTGGAACCGTATCGTAATGATCGAATTCCATCGTCATGCTTCCGCGACCCTCGGTCATAGAGCGAAGAGTGGTGGTGTAACCAAACATTTCTGAGAGCGGAACCTTTGCATTTACCACCTTGTTCATACCACGCTCTTCCATGCCCTCGATCTGCGCACGCTTACCCGAGAGGTTTCCGGTGATATCGCCCATAAACTTGTCTGGAACGATGACCTCAACACGCATGATCGGCTCAAGAATAACTGGCTTTGCCCTCTGTGCAGCCTCCTTGAAGGCCATGGAAGCAGCGATCTTAAAGGCGATTTCTGAAGAGTCCACATCATGGAACGACCCGTCGTAGAGATCGATAGAAACATCGACCATTGGGAATCCGGCAAGGTGACCACGGGACATTGCTTCGCGCATACCCTTTTCCACTGCAGGGATGTATTCCTGAGGAATAGCTCCTCCCTTGATATTGTTGATGAATTCGAAATGATCCTCGCGCGTGATATTCTTCGAAATTTTCTCTCCCTCGACAACTGGCTCCATTTTCTTCATGCGAATCTTCACATGACCATACTGACCGCGACCACCTGTCTGCTTGATGTACTTACCCTCAGCTTCGCCCGAGCCGAGAATCGTCTCGCGGTATGCCACCTGCGGCTTACCCACATCTGCAACAACATTGAATTCGCGCTTCATGCGGTCGACAAGAATTTCGAGATGGAGTTCACCCATACCCGAAATGATGGTCTCACCCGTCTCCTCGTCAGTCTTGATGCGGAAGGTCGGGTCTTCATCAGCAAGCTTCCTGAGCGCGACACCCATTTTCTCCTGGTCAGCCTTGGTCTTCGGCTCAATACGAAGCGACACCACCGGCTCAGGGAACTTGATTTCTTCAAGCACGATTGGACTTGCCTCGTCACAGAGCGTATGTGAGGTCTTCGTATCCTTCAAACCTACGGCTGCTGCGATTTCTCCGGTAAATACCTTTTCCACCTCTTCACGCTTATTCGCCTGAAGACGTACGATACGTCCCACGCGCTCCTTGGTGCCCGTGGTTGAATTGTAGATATACGAACCAGCAGTAATGGTGCCTGAATAGACGCGGAAGAATGTGAGAGCTCCTACGAACGGGTCAGTCTGGAGCTTGAACGCGAGCGCGCAGAACGGCTCATCGTCAGACGCATGGCGCTCAATAGGTTCACCCGTATTTGGATTCTTTCCTGTTGTAGGAGGGAGATCAAGCGGAGATGGAAGATAATCAACAACAGCATCAAGTACGAGCTGTACGCCCTTGTTCTTAAGTGCGCTACCGCAGTACACAGGGAAGATCTCATTTACAATAACCGCCTTGCGAAGAATCTTCTTCAACTCATCAACACTTGGCTCCTTACCCTCGAGGTATGCACTCATCGCCGCGTCATCTTGCTCGACAATGCGCTCCACAAGAGCGGCGCGATACTTCTTTGCTTCTTCAAGAAGGTTTGCAGGAATCTCGCCTTCAATAACGTCCTGACCCATATTCCCCGAGAAGGTGTAGCCCTTCATCGTGAGAAGGTCGACCATACCCTCGTGTGCTGATTCCTCACCAATCGGAATCTGCATGCGGATAGCTTTTGCGGAAAGACGGTCAAGAATCGAGGCGTATGAGCGCTCGAATGATGCTCCCGTACGGTCGAGCTTATTTATGAAACAGACACGAGGAACGTTTGCTTCGTCGGCATAGCGCCAGTTGGTCTCAGACTGCGGTTCCACACCCGAAACGCCGTCGAACACGACAATGGCCCCATCGAGTACGCGCATCGAACGCTTCACCTCGGCAGTGAAGTCGATGTGCCCAGGAGTATCGATGATGTTAAAACGGAACTTCTTGGAAGAATCCTTCTTATCCTCTTCGGCCGTCTTGGACCAGAAGCACGTGATAGCAGCTGCGGTGATAGTGATGCCGCGCTCACGCTCCTGCTCCATCCAGTCAGTCGTCGTCTCTCCTTCATGCACTTCACCAATCTTGTGTTGTGAACCGGTGTAGAAAAGGACGCGCTCGCTGGTCGTCGTCTTTCCTGCGTCGATGTGCGCAATGATTCCGAAGTTACGGACTTTCTCTAGTGGATAATCGCGATTCATAGGGTAAATAAAAAAATAAGGCGCCGAGGCGTTACCGTGAAGAATAGCCGAAACACGGCAAAAAGAAAAGGTCGGCCACACGATGACGTGTGACCGACCGAACATACTCGAATTAAAATCCCGGAACCACAAGAAGCTTTCCCTTGCATCTCTCCAACTCTCGCATCTCCCAATCAAGACATTCCTGATACAGAGTCGAGCGGAATCCGAACAAAGCCCTCCGAAAATCCGAGGTATCAATTTCAGTATCCCAACCTTCTGGTGGGAGATCGGAGCGGTCAAGCGGATTCCGAGGATCGACTGGGGCTTTAAATGAAAAACCTCTCATGCACACCTCCTTTTTAATGCAGGTTCGAGCCGTGATAGATCCTAACAAGGATTTACTACAAAAACAAAACGCCCCGTACGGGGCGTTTTGTTTTTACTTCTATAAAAAATTACTACCAAGCGAGTGAGGGGGAATGAAATTCCTATTTGATTCCCCCGAACGAGCGCAGGGAGCAAGCTCGGCTCTGCAAGCTTACCAAGCGAAGTGAGCGAATGCCTTGTTCGCATCTGCCATACGATGCATTTCGTCCTTCTTCTTGATTGCATCACCCTCATTCTTAGCAGCAAGGAGGAGTTCTGCCGCGAGCTTGTCTGCCATCGGCTTACCCTTCTTTGCACGGGCTGCGCCTATAAGCCAGCGGAACGAAAGGGCGAGGCGGCGGCTCTGCGGAACTTCGCGTGGAACCTGGTAGTTTGCTCCACCGACACGGCGAGAACGCACTTCCATGAGCGGGGAAACGTTTCGAAGCGCCGCTTCAAATGTCTCAAGAGGATTCTGGCCGTCCTTCTCTATAGCTGCAAGTGCGTCATACACGACTGCACGAGCAGTATCCTTCTTGCCATCCCACATAACGGCATTTACAAAACGAGTGATCGTCTCAGATCCGTACTTGATGTCCGGACGCCATACACGCTTCTTTTTAAGAGGTCGACGCATAGAAAATATTATTTAGGACGCTTTGCACCATAGCGGGAGCGGGAACGGCGACGCTTTTCAAGACCGGACGTATCGAGCTTACCGCGCACAACCGTGTACTGGATACCGACGTCTTTCACGCGACCACCGCGGAGTAACACCACTGAGTGTTCCTGGAGGTTGTGCCCCTCGCCTGGGATGTAGGCAGTTACTTCCATACCGTTTGTGAGGCGTACGCGAGCAATCTTACGGATAGCTGAGTTAGGTTTTCTCGGAGTCTTTGTGGTCACCTTGGTGCAGACACCTCGCTTGAAAGGAGATGCGTAGTAGGTCGGGCGGTTCTGGAGCGCATTGAAACCACGCATAAGAGCCGGCACGCTTGTCTTACGTGTCTTGTTCTTGCGTCCCCTCTTTGAGAGCTGATTGATGGTTGCCATTTAGAAAAAGAAGACCCGAGAAGGGTCATGTGCAATATAAAGGAATACCTCTAGGAATGCAACCTTTCCCGCTGATTATTCTATCGGCTCACGGTATGGATCGACCGAGTAGGACTTCACTGGAGCAGGAGGATTTGCTGAAGAATCATGTGCGGGGATAGTTGTAGGAGTCGGAAACACCATTTTCTGATCAGGAGAGCGTGGCGGTATGGCGGGGATAGGCACTATAAGCTTCGGGATGCTCTGTATCGGTTTTTGTATAGGAATTTCGCGCCCTACTCCTGATTCTTTCCTAACCATCTGAGGCAACTCGTGGTGAATTGCTCGAGGATTCTCTTCAATTGGCCTATTCTCAGCCGCAGCCAGCGCAGACTGCACTACTTCTTTTCCTGCAATACTTTCCTTCACCTCCTCTTCCCGCAATGGAACGAGAATCTGTGTATTTATATCTTCCGTAATACTGTTCACAGTGTCTTCACTTATTTTCGCCTCTTCTATTAGCGCCTGCATAAACTCCTCAGGACTCTCAACTCCCATGAGAAGTAGCATGATTTCGCGTTCAAGAACACCTCCCTGATCAATACGAAGACCATATTTTGCCATCAGATCTTTGGCGATGGGAGTGTGCTTATTCTGAGCTAGGTATGCGCGTATGACTGGCGGCAATGCCTGCACAACCTCTTTCATACTTTCATCAAACGTAAGTTGTTGATGGTCTTGATCCATAGGCGTTTTGATTAAGATTACTTCTTCTCTTTAGATTCCCCCCTCTTTTGGCTTCACTTCTTTAGGTTTTTCCTCCCCGGGTACGCCCTCTTTTGGCTTCTCACCCTCATTCAGTAACTTCTTAATAGCATCAAGCTTGTCCTCCTTTTTCAAGGAGTCCTTAACGATCTTATTTGCAGCCATCCTAGCTCCTGAACCAAATATGAGAGAAGAGAGCGATCCTCTGATATTTTCAGCATAAGCAAGTTTGGTAGCTTTCTTTTGACTAGAAACTTCCTTCGAAAACTTTTTCTCCGCACCCTCCGCATTTTCAAGCGTGCTCTTTGCCTCGCTGAGGGGTTTTTTAACTTCTTTAATTTGTGCCTGAGTCGCATCAAAGGCCATTTGTGTAGATTCGAGTTTCTCAATGGTCTCCTTATCTCTTCTTTCTCTCTCTGGTCCCGCGATTCCGGAATTCTTGTTCTGTTCGACCTCTTTCTTGAGACGATTAACCTCCTCCCCCTGCTTCTTTGCCAACTCCTCAAGAGGCTTCACAGTACCCGAAATGCTTGCCGTGAGAGATTCGGCGGCCTTCTCAGCCTCGCCTCGCACTTTCATCAAGCGGCTAACTTCGCCTGCATTTTTTTCATCAACAGCCGTATCGACTGACTTAATATACTCTTGATGCTGTTTTGCCGATTCATCGCGTGCCCCACGGTAACCACCCTTCTGAACGTCTCCTGCTTCAATATCAAGAGTCTTAAGTGCTGATGAACCCCATTTTGAACCACGTATATCCAAACTTCCGGTTGCTACACGGTCGAAACCTCCAGCAAACAGTCGTCCTGTCTTAGTTTTATTAAGAGAGCTCGTTCGTATCGCTTTTGATAAATACTGGGATCCTAATCCCGCCGTGTTGCGCGCAGTCCAAGCCGCAAGACCAAACGAGAGTTTCCCCGCGGTCTTCATTGCAAAACTGCTCCCAAACGCGCCAAACTTCTTTGTTCCATATATCACCCCGAGAAGAGAACCTATGGCAATGAAAAACGATATGAGGATGTTTGCGAAGCCAGAAAGATTGAAATTCCCTTGAGCATCCTGAATGAATCCCGTGTAATCTGGCGGAGTGCCGAACCCGAGAAAACTGGCATCCGTAATAATCCTGAGAGCGACATACAGCAAAAGAAGCATCACTGGAGCCGTCATAGATTGGATGACCAAATTTTTGAACCAATTCTTTCCGAAATTCTCAAAGTGAGGAATAACAAAACCTACAACACCAACCGGAGCAACAATGATTGCGTATATAAGATACACAAAGCGTGAGATGAGCACGAAGGATAGGAAAAACATCACGAACGCGAGAACCATGAAGAGCAAGATTCCCAACATGGCAACAAGCGGGACATTGTTCTCCTTCAATAATTCCTTATTCCCATTAAGAGCATCCCCGTACAGTCTCTGAAGCCCTAACTGATTCATGATCTTGTTGGAAATCGCCTCATTGTTGACTGAGGATGCTGTAGACGCTACCGCATCATTGGCCCTACCGATGATGCTATCGCCCGGAGACGTGCCTGGTGTAGTTGCAGACAAACTCACTCCGGCTGATACCCCACCATTGATCTGGGTGTACACTCTTGTTGCAAGGAAATTACCAACATCGATTACGGCTTCAGTCATGAAGAGTGAGAAATTCAACAGAACGGCTCCCATGATGAGTCTCGGAATCATCTGTTTCCCTCCATACCAATTAGCGTTAAGTATTGTGGCGATTCCTATAGCAAGAAATCCGAATATGAGCGCAATGTTTCCAACATTTCGCAAAATTTCCCACGTAACCCCTATGGCGGAAAGATTTTTCACGTACGCTCCCATATGAACGACCGTATACAGCACTGAGTAGTCGAGCATAACCATCGCGATGCCGAGCAGCCACGCAAAGATCGTCATAATAGCCGTCATGACGGCCACAAATGCGCTGTTGAATGTTTGTGTTACCCATGACATCGGTTTCTTTTCATCGGAAGAACGACTATCGTCCCCATTTGCGTTTTGAGCGCGTTGCTGCGCAGCCTCATTACCTATTGCATCAAATACACTTGGAGCCTGCACTGTAGTAGGAGTTGCAGGGGTGGTGGGAGTATTCTGCGCATGAACACTCGGCACAAACGCACCTATCACGCTCATGCCGAGCGATAACGAGATGATAGATGTGAGTAATAGACGCGGCATATTTTTAAGGAGTGATGCCTGTGCCAAACGACGCAGTCATGGGTGCTGGCGCAGTACATGCTGAACGAAGTGCTGATGCATTAGCACCGATGAGATTCAACCGGTCCACGAGGAAATTCCCCGTAACATTGAGAGACCCCGCAGGATTTGCTGTTGCAGTAGATACGGCATACGTAGTTGCATCCTGTTGAGCATCAGCTACATCATTAAGCGTCGGTGGCATTGTCCTGAGTGCGTTCATATACGCAACGCCTCGAGCACTTGTCTGTTCCGAAGGTGTGTTCAAACTCTCCTGCACCCTACTCACCATCTCTCGAGCCGCAGTGATCCTTGTTGTTGCTGCGCTCGTCCTCACAAATATCGGCGAGAGAACGGTGGTGAGCACATTCTGAGCAGCATTCACCTGATCTGTGCTCGTTGTCATGAATGCTTCAAGTCTTTCGAGATCAGTAGGATTGCCGTTTACAAGAGTACTTGAAGCTGTCTGTTGCTGAGTAAGACACCAACTAATGAGAGACGTAACACTTGTCGAGGCTGTATGTGCGGCTCCCTGAATAAGATTTGTTGCTGCTTCATATTGCGCAACTCGGTCCAACATTTCCGGACCGGCCGCCGGGAGGTTCGCGGCATTCTGCAGCACTGTAGCGTTAGTAACGCCAAGATTCCCCGATGAAGCTGTGTACTGGCGAAGCATCGATCTTGTCTCCCCCGCAGAAGGTTTATCGACCCCGAAGAGACCGCCTGATCCTGGGCCCCCGAGAATCTTTGTAGCGAAGTCCACCGTTCTTATGACCGTAGCCATATTACCCAAAATAGTATTGATCTCTGGACCCACATTACCCATACGCACGATTGAATCTTGCTGCCCGCCAAGAGCCTTATTGAGTCCCGCCAAAATGACCGAGCCAGGTGTCTTGATGCTTCCCGTTCTACCATCTGACCTTGTGCATGGGTCTCCAGGATTTACTCCGAGCAGAGGAGCCTGACCGCTCGCCGAACGATTTTCAGCTCTTGACTGCTCCATCACCGAATTCCTTGCGGACTCCGCAGCAACTGTTGCAATACCAAGAAGCTCCTGGGTTGGGCGATTGGGGTTAGCGCTATACGCTTCCTGATATGCAGCGTTATACGCTTCGTCAGCAGCCTGCTCAGCCCTAGCGGTCGCGCTTTGAGCTCGAGGATCAGTCGTGAACGCTCCCAAATCGCTATCGCTCTCACCGCACCATGACACAAATCCTTGGCCATTATTTATATCGAGAACACGTGCCCCAGTCGCGCCACCGACACTTGGGCCAATGAGAGATGCCAGAGCACTTTGTGAACTCTGGATCAACCAGTACGGATTATTCTGCTGCTGCGTGGTGAGCGCGAACCAGCTCGTAACACCACCCATCATCCAGTTCCCTCTCAGATACCCATACGGATTCGGCGAGGTTCTACGAAGCGTGTCCATGTTTTGTGCCCAAAATCCAGCAAGACTCGTCTTATTCAGATAATCCTTGCGCAACGCGGAAACAATTGATCCTGCATATGGCGATCTTGAACTTCTCATGTACGAATCGAGATACGTGAGCGTCTGCTGATCAGAAACCAGCTGCAGAGATGCTTGAATGTCCGCCACGAATTGCGGGGCACCCGTGCCGTTTGCTTTCCCGATGACAAAATTTATGACGCCTTGCGTAATTATTTTTAGCAGATTTCCTGATAGCACAAACGCAAGCGGTTGAAGGACGTAATTATCTATCTGGAGAGCGACTTGAGCGGCCGTTGCGGTAACCTGAGACATCAATGAAAGAGTTGCCTTGATCTGAATGATGGTCGTATTCACCCATGTCGGTACGTCTTCAACGACCGCAACAGGTATAGCGTGCGCCCGCTGCGGAGCCACCACAAAAGATGAGGGTACGGCAATCACAATAGAGAGACATATTGCCGCAATTGTATTTAGGAAGCGGAATTTCATGGTTCTTTAGCCGTCTTCTGACTCTCGGCAAGATCTTTTATGAGATTTACGAAAGACGCGCCTGGAGCACCATCTGGAAGAGATATTCCCGCCGCCTTATACACAGTACCAATCTGTATAAATGCATTACCGAGATCGAGCACTGCCTGCGGATATTGTTTGAGTGCAAGTATAGTCGTAAGAGGATCATTACTTACGCGAGTAAAATCAGTGATGATTTTACTCAAACGCATCATCGAGTTTATGAGAGCGAGATTCTCTTTGGCCAGCTCCACAGGCACCGGAAGCACCGAAATACCTATCGCAGAATCCCGATAGGTATTGGCTATCGCAGATATGTACGGAAGAACCTTCTCATCGTCATTTTCTATCGCATGCTTCAGATAAAGCACTTCACTGGTCGTCGCACTGTTTGTGTTCTTCAGGAGAACCGCCTCTGCATTGATCGCAAATGCCTTGAGAGATTCCTGTCCAGCTCCAGAGATATTGATATCTTTTGCTGATTTAAAGTCTGGAACCGGCGCTATTGCCGATGAAAGCGACTCTAGAGACTTCATTGCCACATCGTTCATCTCTGTCTCGGTAAGACCTTCTCCGCCCTTTGCTTTCTTTGCTGCAACGTACAGCGTAAAAAATGTCTTAGCGAATGCGGCCGTCAGCGTATTATCTTCCGGAGCGGTTGCAGATGGACCGCTGGAAGAAGCAATTCCAGGAACGTCAGCAATCGCTACAGGGACGATAAGTCCCCGAGAGACCGCCTCTCCATCGGTCATGCCAAGATGCGAAGAATCAGGAATTCTCGGGTTAGTACCGTACAATGCCTCTTCCCAATCAGGAAGCCCATCGTTGTCAGAGTCTTTTGTAGCAATCGCTTGAAGAAGCTCCGACTCAGTGGACGCTTGTGCAGCAGGAGAAAACTCGACAGTCTTCCCAAAAACATAGACCCCGGAGATTAGTGCGACCGAAAAAAGCGTTGCGGTAAGTACACGCCAATTTTCGATAATACGCTCCTTCATAGTGTCACTCTGAAGTATAGCAGCTATATAAAGAGAGTAGTGGCGAAATCGAAAGGAAAAGTGAATTATTCTTCATGCGCAAGCCCAATCCAGACCGAAAGAGGAAGATCTTCAGCTCGCGCTTTTAGAGAGACAGTTGCAGCAGCTAGCCGCGATGCCATTTTTTCAGAAAAAAGACCCGCTTCGGTAAGATTTTTCACTACGAACTTCCGTTTGTGTGCGAAACCTGCCCGAACGATTGCAAAAAACCGATCTTCGGCGGCATGCGTCTTAAAATTCCTCTTTGATATGTTGCGAACCGTCAGAACCGCCGAATCCACCTTTGGTGCCGGCACAAAAGCGCC
>Ga0208375_1004280_pt1 | contig 11378 bp, 7 predicted proteins | sample RifOxyD1_FD_184038 | JGI IMG/M metagenome (GOLD analysis project Ga0208375, IMG submission 184038) | Soil microbial communities from Rifle, Colorado - Rifle Oxygen_injection D1 (SPAdes) | ecosystem: Environmental > Terrestrial > Deep subsurface > Rock core/Sediment | place: Rifle, Colorado... | reverse complement strand
TGCTGTGGGGATGAAGCACAACTTATGCAACAATTCGTTCTCGGGCTCGGCGGCATGCGCCTCATGGAGGCCCTCAAAATCACTCCCTCCCATCTTCATTTCCAAGAAGGCCGACCAATTTTTGCCCACTGGGAACTTCTGCGAACCAAAAAAGACACGCCCATTATTTACACCAATCACACTCTCGTTCCCGATGGCAATCTTACTTACGACCTGGATCTTGTTAAAAAATATGCCGATGATTACGCTACACAATATAAGCTCTCAGGCGAAAATTTAATTAAGCCCGGTCTTACCCAAGAAAACCATTTTTCCATTACCAAATATGGCTTAGAAGTGGCCAATAAACGCTCCGCCGTCAGCAAGCGTCATTACGACCTTTGCCAAGAAGTCTGGCCTAATTACGATTGGGAGTATATAACCAATGGTATTCATATACGCCGCTGGCAAAGTAGTCGGCTGGGCAATCCCCATCTTTCTGATCACGAGCTCTGGGAAATTCACTCGAGCAAAAAGCGCGATCTTGCCCGCGTTGTCAAGAAACGCTCCGGCTTTGATTATGATCCCAACCGTCTTGTTTTGGGCTGGGCTCGTCGCATCACCGGCTACAAACAAATCGAGCGCATTATCGATAATAGCGAGCGACTTTATCAGATTCTCACCAATCCCGACCGTCCTGTTCAAATCCTCCTTGCCGGCAAAGCCCACCCGGGAGATGATAGTGGCAAACGCTGTATTCAGGATGTTATGAAAGTATTATCCGAAAAACTATCTGGCCACGCTCTTTTCATCCCAAATTATGATATCGCTCTCGCGACCCATCTGATATCAGGCGTCGATGTCTGGCTCAATACTCCCGAATACGGCAAAGAGGCTTGTGGCACCAGCGGCATGAAGGCCCTCGCAAACGGCGTCATAAACTGTACTGTAGCAGATGGCTGGGCCGCCGAACCAAACTGGGAAAATACTGGCTGGATTCTCGATCACACCAATATCACCGAAGGTTTCCAAAACACGCTCCAAAAAGAAATAGTCCCACTTTTTTATGATCGCGCTGAAGGCCTACCATCCCAATGGATCACTATGATGAAAAACTCGATTAAACTCAGCCAAAACTACTCCACCGAAAGAATGCTCAAGGAGTACCAGTCAAAGCTTTACACTCTGTAATCCCCGCCTTCGTAATTCCTGCCCTACTCTTCTACTATCTCCACTTTCTCCACGACCACCGGTACAACTGGCTTACTCATCTCTCCCGAAGCCGATCTAACTACATCAGCTATTGCAATTTTATCAACCACTTCTATACCACTTGTTACCTTACCAAAAATCACATAATTAGGCGGCAAATCATAATCCGTGTGCATAATAAAAAACTGACTTCCATTCGTGTCAGCTCCAGCATTTGCCATCGCCACTGTTCCGCGCGTATAGCTTCCATTAAAAGGTTCATCATCAAACTTATACCCCGGGCCACCCATACCCGTACCCTCGGGATCTCCACCCTGAATCATAAATCCCGCCATCACGCGATGAAACTTTGTTCCGTCATAAAACCCAAGCCTAGCCAAATACACAAAATTATTCACTGTTATTGGCGTTTCCTTTGCAGTTAACCCGATTACAATCTCCCCTTCACTTGTCACAAACTTCGCGGAGTAACTTTTTGAATCATCAATCGTCAACTCTGGTTTTTCAATTTTCATTTCTTCCTCCGGTTCTGTAATCATAACTTCTTCATTATCTTTGTTCAAATCCCCCGTTGGTATTCTGTCCTTCTGAATCAAAAAATAACCGGCAATAAAAATTGCTAACATCACTCCAACTACCCCCAAAACTATTTTGTTCGTCGTCATTTCCGCTCTACAGTATACGATATTGGATGATACAAGAAAATTGCTGGCGCATCTTCCAACAAAAATCTTTGAAAATCAAGATAGATTTTTTTTCTATCGTCTTCGTTTAACTCTTTCCGTCCATCCTCCAGTAACTTATCAATTCTTGGGTTTGAATAATTACTAATATTTGTCTCCATTTGAGTTGAGTGCCACATTGCGTACTGATCAGGATCGCGTGAAACATCAACAATTGCCATAAATGCCTGATAATCCACAGGAATCACCGAGGAAACCAAAATTGTCGTCTTTACTCCCACCACACGCCAATCCTGAGCCACCTTTTCAGCCACATTAAGTAGCACTGGGCTCACTACTAACTGAATATTTAAAGCTTCAATTGCTTCGCTCCCCACCTCTTCTATTAACTCCCTGGCCCTCTCTTGATCATACTCGTAATCTTTAACCTGGGGATTATAAGCCCACGAATTCGGACTAATCGGTCCAAAAGCCCGCTCACCCCAAACTTTTTTGTCGATTGAGTAGTACAAAGCCTGCCGGAGAGCTTTATTACTGGAAAAAACTTCACTTTGATTATTCAAAAATATTGCCACATAACGATCACTATTTGGTTCCTCGATCAAGTTGGCCGTACTCCATTCGTCAAAAGGCGATGGATCAAGTAAATCCTCCAAAACATCCACAGACCCCAATTTATAAGCCGTTTTTAACTTTTCCTCCGTCGGATAAAAACTGTAAATTTTTCGATCACGACCTCTCCTTAATGTTATTTTTTCAACATAATCACCAACTAAAGAAACCTTACTCACTTTCCACTCACCCACCCCGATTAGCCCCTTTTTAAATATTGGTCTCGCCAAAATTGATGGAAATGCCGCCAAAGGATTTTTAAGCTCAAAAACAATCGTCCCTTCGTTGGGATAATCAACTCTCATTTCACCCTCAAAGTTATAATTTATCGTCTCCGAAATCACTTTTTCCCCATCATGCCAAGCCAAACCATCTTTCAACTTAAATGTCCATTTCTTACCTTCCTCCTCCGAATCCCACTCCTTTGCTAGTCCTGGCTGAACTCTCCCCTGATCATCAATCACAGTCAATCCAATGCTTACCATCTCAATTACACTCTGGGGCAAATCTTCAACATGATACCGCCCAACAAGACCAATTCTCTCCGTGTGACCGCCCCAAGCCAATGGCAACAAAAACCTGGCCAACACAAATCCAAAGAAACCAGTAACAACCCCAAAAAACAAAACCAATTTAAACTTGTTCGCAAAAGCCAAGATTAATCGCATCCAGTAGCGAAGCATGCGCATTATTAATTTAGTATTCCTGCCATCGAAATCACCACAAAAACTGCGGCCAAAACAAAAGTAAGCTTAAAAACCAATCCTTCAAGCCCACGGCGCGCAAATGAATTCGATAGTCCACCCCAGACTCTCCCAAAACCCGTGCCCTTAACTTGGATCAATATCATCACTGAGAGCACCACCCCCACCACAATCTGCCCAATCAATAAAACGCCTTGCATATGAAAGCCATTATACCTCAAATACTACTTCATGAGCCAGTGGACAAGTCCTGTTACCACACTAATCACAATTGAGAAAGCAATATAAGCCATCACTGGTGAGGTGTAAGAAATCACTGGTAAATCCAAATACGGCGAAGTCATTCCTGCAAAATAAAATCCCGTCACGCCAAACTGATCAAGTGCCAGGTCCACGATATAGAGAGTCACTGTGTGCCCCAAAAATTTTAAAAGTCCTAATGTGGCCAAGGTCAATGGCAAAAGCAGAATATTAACCACTGGTTTAATTAATGTGGTCGCGACAGCCAATGCCGCTGCTGTTACTGCCATTCCCTCAATTGCATTTTGAAAGACCAATCCCGAGGCCAGCTCGTTTGCCACCCAAAGTCCAAAAAACTCCACCACAAAAAGGCGTGCCAATCGCTTCATAAATTCAGTATAATACAAATATGCTTAGCAAGCAGGAGGTTAAGATGCTAAGTCAAAAACGCTCAGACTCTAAATAGGCAACATAAGGCAGCCACACCTTGAGTCTACTCACAAAAAGGTGGAGTCCAAAGCTTGCCCCCGCAAGTGAAAGGCCGCGCCGTGAAGAATCCCTCCCTGGAAACAAAAAACAGGAATCTCGGAGAGGGGAAAACTAGGTACAAAATCTGAAATATCTCCGAGGTCAGGCTAGTTAGATCGTTTGAACTGAGCGCTCAAACCCTACTTGACCTGACCACTCTCCCTCAAAGCCTTTGCCACCAGAAGATGATGATAACGTCGCGCAAACCGGTGGCTTTCATCTCGCAATCTTTGTACCAGTCTCTTTGCCGACCCATCAAGAAGCCTTACCGATTGAAAACCTGCCTTGCCGGCAGGCTGGCCATTTTTTGTTTTAAAAATTAAAGTCTCATAGCGCTTCGCCAATCCAACCACTGGTATTTCACCTCCAATTATTTCCAGTGCCACCCCCAATTGCCCCTTCCCCCCATCCACAATAATTAAATCCGGTTTTCCCCAACTTTCAAAATGCTTCTTTCTCCGCGTCAGAACCTCCCGCATTCCTCCATAATCATCACTTTTTTTTGTTCTTCGTAATTTAAAATGACGATAATAATTTTTATCGGGCTCACCATCTACAAAAGTTACCATTGAAGCCGTCGGATAAGTCCCGCCCAAATGGGCCACATCGTAGCACTCAATCCTATTCAATTTATCTAAGAATGTGTATTTTCCTATTATTTTTTTTAATTCATCCAATTCGGATCCACGGATATCGACCAAAATATTCGGATCCTTCAAATAAACCGCCGTATCAAAAGGCTTAGCTGTTACATACTCTAAACCTCTCAGTTGATTAAGTTTAAATTCCGCCTCTTCATAGCTCTCATTTTGAGATAACTCTCCTATCTCTTTTTTCATATCATTTTTTACATGTTTTGATTTTCCCATCAATATTTTTTGAATAATCAAAATATTTTTCAAATATAAATTTCTTTGCTTCCCTTGCTCCTCAAAATTAGATATTGTCTCGATCCAATTTGGGCAAGGATTACAAAGGCCAATCTGACTATTTACACAAGCCCTTTTTCCTAATTTATGCGTGCTAAAGGGAAAAATCTTTCGTAACTTACGAAGAACCATTCGAGCACTTTTACCATCTATGTAAGGACCAAAAACTTTCTTTAATGCGAACCCACGAGCGACGCGAGGTTTATACTCCACCAGTTGTGTCTGTCTTAATAAAATTATTCTTGGATATTTTTCTTTTGTAATCCCAATATACAAAGGCGTTTTATCATCCTTGAGTGCCGAATTGTATTTCGGCATGTATTTCCGAACTAGTGTTGCCTCCAAAAGTAACGCTTCAAATTCACTACCCACCCGCACAAAATCAACACGTTTCGCCTCCTTTACCATTTGTTTTGTTTTCAAAAGTAGTTCATGCCCAAAATAAGAACCCAACCTACTTTGTAAATTCTTTGCTTTACCAATATAAATTGGTCCATCATCACTAAAAAACAAATAAACTCCTGGAGTTTTCGGCAAGAATTTAATTTCATTTTTTACTGACTTAATGCTTTCTCGCATGTCGATATCTTTTTACTGCGTGAGCAGCAATTGCGAATATCAAAACAAGTACCACCACCAAAATGCTTACCAAAATAATTTCTTTATCTGTAGAAATTCCAACTAACTCATCACCCACTATCACTGAAATTCTCATTGGCATATTAACACCCAAAAAACCCGCCCGTATCTTAACTGTTTTTGTGTACGTCCCAAAGGGAGGTACTGTCTCAATACTAAACTTTTCCACCTCCTTATCATCAAACATAAGGCTCGTGGGTGCATTATAAATCGCCACTGGTCCAGAATTATAAAAATTTAACTCGTAATTTACCGAACCGATAGGAAACTTTGATTTTTTTTCAATCTTGGCTGAAAGTTTTGAATTTCTCTCCTCAGGCAATTTTCCAAACTGAACCAGCACATCTTTTTGTGGGTTAGGACCCAACTTATATGACCCCGGTGGATAAGGTTTTTCCGCGCTTTCACCATGAATTACAAAAACAAAGTGCCGTAAATCAAGCTTGCTAAAAAAATCAACCCCTCCTGTTGTGTTTCCCCAAGTTGGATCAACACCTCTCCAAATCATTTTTTCACTATCCCAATATTCCGGCCACGAATGCAAAACATCCGCCACCAAAGACAGGGGCTGAAGTTCAGGATTTTCTGTATAAACATATCCATTAACCTCTCTAGCCGGTATTCCCTTGGCTCGAGCCAAGGATATAAATAAATCAGTAAATTCCATACAGGTAGCACTTTGAGGATTGCCCAAAACTCCCAATGCACTCTGCCGTCGATTATTTGGCTTCACTCGATCATAATCATATGCCAAATTCTCTACTACGTAATCATAAATTTCTTGTGGGCTATGTAGCCCAGAAGCAATAGTTAAAATTTCTTGATCGTCGCTTTGCCAAAACTCTGCAGGTAAAATATTTTTCTGAAGACTATCCAAACTAGGCTTGATAAACTCCCTTGGCTTGGCATAAATCTGAACCGAACCCACTACAGATAAATCCACCCTTTGTCTTGGCAGAAGAACATATTTTGCCAACCAATTGCCATCAGTATCCTGTCTCACGTCAACCGGCATTGGATCAAGTTTCTGATAAATTACCTTCTGAAACGCGGTATCTGGTGGAATAGCTACTTCTATTTCACTTTCATCATTAATTGGGTTCTCAAGGTGATACAAGAGCTCAAACGAAAAAACCTGAAACTCACCAAAGGCCGCCATAATACTTGATTCACCCATTTCGCTAAGTCCATAAAAGTAATGCCAACTTTTTTCACTTTCTACTTTACTTAAGGGATCAGGAGCTAAATAAGCCAAATTTCCAAACTCTTTAGGCACCTCAATTTCCAGATTATAGCTCTCCACCACTCCCACCTCAGCAATTCCAGGGATAGTCACTTCCCAAACCTCTCCCGTCCTCTCGACCAAACTGCCATCCACAAAATCAATTTCAAATTCTCGCTCGCGTCCTTTTCCCACTACTGGATTTCCATCAAATCCCACTACTAACCTTTTCTTCCCTTCTACTTCAACAATTTCATAATTAAAATCATGGGTTCCATCATAAGCGCGTATTTTTTCGGGGTGCATTCCCGTCAGCATCAGCTCAAACCCGCTTGCATACGATTCGGTCGTTTTGTTCATCAGAGAAACCTCATACTTCACTTTTGTTTTGCCGTCGGTCATCACTTCATACGTCACATCCAAATCCACTCCCATTTCATTATCCAAAGCATTTACTGTTCCTTTTAACCCAAACATACCCATCACTAATAATCCCACCAATAAATTCAACTTAAGCTTATTCACGAAATTACTTTTTTCAAAAAGTTACCTGTAAATGATTCTCTTACTTTGGCAATCATTTCCGGTGTTCCCTCAGCCACAACTTCTCCGCCTTTTGCGCCACCTTCAGGACCCAAATCAATTACCCAATCAGCGTTTTTCACCACATCCAAATTATGTTCAACAACAATGACCGTATTTCCACGTTCCACTAATATTTTTAATACTCTCAATAACTTCTCTAAATCCGCAAAATGCAATCCTGTTGTTGGCTCATCTAAAATATATACTGTTCGTCCGGTCGCTCTTTTTGATAGCTCGGCTGAAAGCTTTACTCTCTGGGCCTCTCCACCAGAAAGCGTCGTCGCACTTTGCCCCAGTTCCATATAAGATAAGCCCACCGCCTTCAATGTCTCAATCTTACTGGTAATTCCACCATAAACATGGAAAAATTCCAATGCTTCCTCTACCGTCATACCAAGAACATCCGCAATCGATTTTCCTTTATAAGTCACTTCCAAAGTTTGGCTGTTATAGCGAGCTCCTTTACAAATCTCGCAATCGATCCAGATATCCGGCATGAACTGCATCTCGATCTTTATTTTTCCTTGTCCTTCACAGTTATCACACCGTCCACCTTTCACATTAAATGAGAACCTTCCTTTTTTATACCCCATCACTTTTGCTTCTCTTGTCGCCGTAAAAACATCACGAATAAGATCAAAAACCTTCGTGTACGTTGCTGGGTTACTCCTCGGTGTTCTCCCAATTGGCGATTGGTCAATAAGGACAACTTTGTCAACATTCTCCACGCCAATTAAACCACTATTTCCTCCCATTGGGTGTCGGTGATAGCGATTCAATTCCTTTGCTAGTGCGTGATAGAGAGTCTCCACGACTAGAGTTGATTTACCACTTCCGCTCACTCCTGTCACGGCAACCAATTTTCCCAGTGGAAAACTTACATCAATATTTTTAAGATTAAACTGGCTTGCATTCTTAAGAACCAACTTACCCATATCGGAAACCGAATTATTCTCTTTTGAATTTATTCCCTTCAAATTGATTTTCTTTTTATTCGCTAAATATTTACCTGTTAGCGAATTATTGTCATTTTTAATCTCCGCCAAGGTCCCCTTCGCCACCACACTCCCACCATGCTTTCCCGCCCCCGGTCCAAAATCAACAATATAATCAGCCGCTTCCATGATGTCACGGTCATGCTCCACCACAATCACCGTGTTCCCTAAATCTTTCAAACGCTCAAGAGTTCTGACTAATTTATCGTTGTCCCTGTTATGAAGCCCAATCGTTGGCTCGTCCAGTACATATAAAACTCCTGATAAGCCAGATCCAATCTGCGAGGCCAACCTTATCCTCTGAGCCTCTCCACCGGATAAAGTATAAGCAGCTCTACTCAAATTCAAGTACTCCAACCCCACATCCTCCAAAAATTTCAATCTACTCTCAATCTCTCTAATGATCAGTTTTCCTATCTCCGTCTCCCGATTTGACAATTTCGTCCCGATCTCAAGACCGCGTATCCAAGCCAAAGATTCACTAATTGTCAGCTCAACCACATCACTAATCGACTTTCCATCAACCGTAATACCCAGCGCCTCCTTTTTTAGCCTTTTTCCGCCACAAGCACTGCAAACAATGTCCATCATGTACTTTTCGATCCCCGCTTTAATATAGTCCGAATCACTTTCCAAATATCTCTTTTCCATGTCTCCCGAAATACCGCTAAATTTAGTCTTCCAATCCCGGTTCCAGCTCCCCTTCTTTCCCGTCCCATCAACTCGATATATCTTCTTTCCCGTCCCATATAAAATTGTTTCTCTCTGTTTTTCAGTTAGCTTTTTTATCGGCAAATTAGGGTCAATTTTTTGGGTCGAACAAACCGTCAGTAAAAGGCGCGAATACCAAGTATCATGCTCAAAAGTTGTCGCGTAAGGAATAATCCCCCCCTCTTTAACTGATAATTCAGTAGCAAAAATTAAATCGGGGTTCACTTTCCGAATTCGACCAATCCCTGAACATTCCGGACACGCCCCATGCGGACTATTAAAAGAAAAAGTTCTCGGCTCAATCTCTGGCAAACTAATATTATCAACCGGACAAGAAAACTTTTCCGAATACAAGTGATCCTCAAACTTCTTTGGGTATTCCGGCATCTCAAATCCAGTGTCCAATACTTTTGAAATAATAAGTAACCCATCCGAAAGCTTTAGGGCCTGTTCAACCGAATCTGATAGTCTCGACTTTAAGTTTTTTATCCCCATTTCATCTTTCAGATCCCGAGCACTCATCGAAACCCGATCAACCACTACTTCTATCGAGTGTTTGTTTGTCTTAATCAAAATAAATTCATCATCCAAATCTTTTATTACCCCATCAATTCTCACCCTCCGATAACCCTTCCCTTTCAAATTATCAAATAAGCTCGAGAATTCTCCCTTTTTGTCTTTAACCACCGGTGCCAAAACTAAAAACCTAAAGATTCCATTTTTCTTCACTTCAATCTCAAGAAAACTCATGACCCCGGCCACAATCTGGTCCAAGGACATGCTTGCAATTTCCGTGCCGCAAATCGGGCAATGAGGGTGGCCGACCCTCGCAAAAAATAATCTCAAATAATCATAAATCTCCGTCACTGTTCCAACCGTCGACCGGGGGTTGTGGCTCACCGTCTTCTGATCAATTGAAATGGCCGGGGAGAGTCCCTCGATCAAATCCACATCCGGCTTTTTCATAATCCCTAAAAATTGCCGAGCATAAGTACTCAAAGATTCCACATACCGCCTCTGTCCCTCCGCATAAATTGTGTCAAAAGCAAAGCTACTCTTGCCACTGCCAGATATTCCCGTCATAACCACAAGTTTATTTTTGGGTATATCCAAGTTCACATTTTTCAAATTATGTTGTCTGGCTCCTCGGACACGGATTACATCATTCATTTTTAAGTAACCTCCTTCACTTTGTCACGAATCTGTATTGCCAATTCAAAATTAAGATCCATAGCCGCCAAGCGCATCTCTCGCTTCAAATTTTTCACCAATTTCCTTTTATCCATCGGCGTTAGTGCGGCAATATCAATATCAGGCAATTGCCGTGCTTTGCTACCTTTTTTGGCCAATTCCCAAATCTCCTGTTCCTCAGGGTCTCGCTCCACCACTTTTTCTCTAATTGGCTTTACGATTGACTTCGGGGTAATCCCCAATTTTTTGTTCATTTTAATCTGATAGGCTCGTCTCCGACTAACCTCATCCAAAGCTCTCTGCATCGATCCCGTCACCCGATCCGCGTACAAGATTACTCTCCCTTCCATATGCCTTGCCGCCCGACCCATCGTCTGAATCAATGTCACATCACTACGGAGAAACCCCTCTTTGTCGGCATCAAGTATGGCCACTAAGCTCACCTCCGGCAAATCCAATCCTTCACGAAGAAGATTAATTCCCACCAAACAATCATACTTTCCGCTTCGAAGGTCATCCAATATGTCTGTTCTGTCCAGTGTATTTACATCACTGTGTAAGTAATGCACCTTCAAATCTTGCTCCGTCATATATTCGCTCAAATCTTCCGCCGTTCGCTTTGTCAAAGTTGTCACTAAAGCCCTTTGCCCCAGTTTTACTCTCTTTTTAACTTCGTTAATTACATCTGCCACTTGCCCTTCAATTGGCCTGATTTCAACTTCAGGGTCAGGAATTCCTGTTGGTCGGAGTAGCTGTTCAACCACATGCTCCTCGCTCATTGAAAGCTCCCAGTCGGCTGGCGTCGCACTAGCCGCCACAAATCTTGGCACTCTTCGCAAAAATTCAGGGAAAGTTAATGGTCGATTATCAAAAGCCGCCGGCAATCGAAATCCATAATCGACCAGTGTCTTTTTCCGCGATAAATCTCCCGCGTGCATTCCCCTTATTTGAGGAAAGGTAATATGGCTCTCATCAGCCACAATTAGCCAATCACTTCCATAAGCTTCCTTAAAGTAATCAAGTAAAGAAAAGGGCGCCTCACCAGGCTTTCTTCCATCAAAATATCGAGAGTAATTCTCAATCCCCTTTACATACCCCACCTCCTCAATCATCTCAAGTTCATAAGTCACCTTCTGTTTTAGCCTATG
>Ga0208375_1004279_pt1 | contig 11394 bp, 10 predicted proteins | sample RifOxyD1_FD_184038 | JGI IMG/M metagenome (GOLD analysis project Ga0208375, IMG submission 184038) | Soil microbial communities from Rifle, Colorado - Rifle Oxygen_injection D1 (SPAdes) | ecosystem: Environmental > Terrestrial > Deep subsurface > Rock core/Sediment | place: Rifle, Colorado... | reverse complement strand
CCCTGAAACCAACTTTAGTAGATTTTATTGAGAATTATAAAACTAGAACAAATACCATACCTCATTTGGAAGAAGGGACTAATAATAAAAGAATATCTGATATAACTAAATTAGATATTGCAGCAGAGCTTAAATATCTAAGTGATAACAATAATACTGAAGGACTAACAGATTTATTAGCTACTTTAATTAATTATTACAAATTAAAAACTGAATCTAAAACCCAAGCCATCAAAAGATTTAAAGATTATTTAATCGAAATAAGTCAAATTGCTGATGGATTATTCAAAGATTTTTCAAGACTAAAATTATTTAATGAACCCTTATTAGAAAGCAGAAAAGGAATAATTTATAATTTCACAATTAAAAATTTAGAAATTTCCATAGAAAACCCAATAAAAATATCTCTGAATTTAGAAGACTATGTTATAAAATTACCACCAACTTCTAGTACATTAAATTAACTAATAGCAAATAAGAATAATATAAGACTTAACTAGGTGACTACAAAACCCCTTAAATGTAGTCACCCAAAAAAGAAAAGTTTAAATATGTAGTCACCTACTAATCTACTATGCACGTAGAAAAAAGAAAAGTTAATGGAATCATAAAATATTACCTAGCTCATTCCTATAGAGAAGGAAATAAAATTCAAAAGTTTAGAAAATACCTCGGACAGGATTTAAAAAATATTGAAGAAAGAAAGAAAATTGCTGAAAAATTAATACTAGAAGAAATACACAAATACAACATAATAAAAGATCCGCTAGAAATTGAATTATCCCATGAAGAAATAGAATCTATTAAGAAAATAGAAGCAAAAATACCTTTAAAAGTTAGCCATTTGTCAAAAGGAGACTGGCAGGAATTCTCAAAGATATTTACTTATAACACTAATGCAATAGAAGGAAGCAAACTCAATCAAGAAGAAGTCAAGAACCTTTTGGAAAAAGATAAATGGCCTAACAAATCAAAAGAGGACATAGCAGAAGCTTTGGGTGTTAATGAAGCAATCTCGTATATTAGAACTACAAAAGAACATATATCTATTGATTTAATCAAAGATATTCACAAAATTGTTTTTAGAAATTCTAAATTTTTTGCAGGTAAATTCAGAAAAAAAGGAGAAGAAGTTGTTGTAATTGATAGCAATAAAAATATTGTCCATGAAGGTGCATCCCAAGAAAGAATAAATCATTTGCTAAATGAACTTGTTAAATGGTATAATAAACATAAAAACAAATATCCTGCTTTGGTGCTTGCAGCAGTTGTCCACAACCAATTTGAAAATATTCACCCTTTCAGGGATGGAAACGGTCGCGTTGGAAGGATATTGCTAAATAATATTTTAATAAAACATAATCTTCCACCAATAAATATTGATTTCAAGAAAAGATTAGAGTATTATGCAACCTTGCAATCTTATCAAAAAGAACATAATCTTAAACCAACCATAGAGCTTTTCTTAAATGAATATAAAGAACTAAAGAAAAAGATAGATTAAAAATAACTAACATATGTTAAAATAAATTAACATGAGAATATGGTGCGCGAGCCGAGTATCATAGCTCCATTTAGAAGCACCGTCGTTCTTGATATTACCTAAAATATAACATATCAACTGGATCTATATGCTTTTCTATGGCTTACCCCTTACAAGAATATATTAAAATGTAAAGGGTAAGATTTATATATTAGTTAATGCTATTAAAAGCCATGGTTTACATTTACAAAAAAGCTATTGGAAATAAGGAATATTACTACTTGAGAGCCTCAGAAAGAAAAGGAACAAAAATAGTAACCAAAGATCTAGCTTACTTAGGTGATAATCTAGAAGAAGTTAAAAATAATCTCACAAAATTACCCCAATATAATGATCAAATCAGAAAAACCTACAAAACAATTCATAATTTTTTAGAATCAAATAGATACTTAGAAAAAATTAAACAATCCAAAATTAAATCAGACAATTACCTTGGAGATAAATTATTCGAAATTGAATCTTGTAAATTGCATTACAACAAAGAATTCCAGCATTACGACAAATTGACAAAAGAAGAGATTTTCAAGAATTTCATAATAGAATTTGCATTTAATTCAACCAATATGGAAGGAAATACCATTAAATTAAGCGAAACTAGGAATTTATTGCAAAATGGAATTAGCCCAAAAGATAGACCTTTAAGAGATATTTATGATTTGAAAAATACAGAAGAAGTATTTAATTGGCTTCAAGAATCCAAAGAAAAAATAATTAATGAGTTAATCATTGAAATTCATAAAAGATTAATAACAAATATTGATAAAAGAATTGGATACAGAACGCAAGATGTAAGAGTAATTAAAGCTAACTTCAAAGCAACTCCTTTTCCATATATAAAAGCAGACATGGATATTTTATTAAATTGGTATGAAAAAAATAAAGATAAATTACACCCACTAGTCTTAGCTATTATATTTCATCATAAATTTGAAACAATTCACCCTTTCTTTGATGGAAATGGCAGAACTGGAAGAATTTTGCTTAATTATATATTAATGATAAACAATTATCCCCCAATGGTTATTCACACTAAAATTAGAAGCAATTATCTCTTAGCATTAAGAAAAGCCGATAAATCAAATTTAAAAGAATCAAATATTAAGGATTATGATTTATTAGTTAACTTTGTAGCTGACGAAATGGTTAAATCTTATTGGAATATATTTTTATAAAAATCAAAATATGGTGCGCGAGCCGAGATTCGAAATCCCCAATAACTCCCTAAAGAGCTATTTCTCGGGTCTCAGCCTTGGCAAGGCCGAATTATCTACGGATCATTCAGATTAACCGCTGAACTACTCGCGCATTCAAGGAAACAAAAATATCAATGGTTTATATAACTTTTGACTAAAACAATAAAAGCCTCGGACACGGCAAATGCCCACGTAAGCTTTTTAATCCCTATTTACTAAATTTAATAAAATAATTTTTTAAAGGAGGCACTATGAAGGTTACACCACAAATTAAAGAACTAATAATCAATGGAAGATCACTAAATAACATAAATAGAACCACAGGAATAGCCAAATCAACACTTTATTATCATTATAAAAAATTAAAAGGGAAAAAATACAAAGAAATTAAAACAAATTTTAAGAATAAAAAAGACTTAGGAGAATTCTTAGGCATTTTTTCAGGAGATGGAACTTTTTCTAAAGACAAAAGAGGTCATTATAAAATAAGATTCTCTATAGGATATTATGAAAAAGAATATGCCCAAATATTAGAAAATAAAATGTTAACTTGGTTTAATAAAAAACCTCACAAGTATTATTCTTATTTTAAAGGCAATCTTTCTGCAATAATTCTTTCTTATAATTCAAAAATTATTTATGAATTAATTCAAAAACACTTATATTGGGAAGGTAAAAAAACTTATTCAATAAAATTAAAAGAATTAAATCTTAATAATCATGACTTTAATAAAGGATATTTAAGAGGCTTAATTGATACAGATGGTTCATATTATGCACCAAAAAGAAGATTATCCTATTCAACAGTTTCTAAACAATTAGCAGATCAAGTTATTATAATTATAGAAAAATTATTAATAAAACCAAAAGTTTATATAATAAAAAAAGAAGGTTGCTCAGACCTATATACAATATCATTACATGGAGTTAATTCAAAAAAATTAATCCAAATTATCAATCCAACAAATCCAAATAAAAATCCTTTTAAAGATAAAATAAAATATAAAATCTAAAGCACCCTTAGTACATTGGTAGAACGCGAGCTTCCCAAATTTGGAAACAGCTCGAAAGGCGGGTTCGATTCCCGCAGGGTGCATCCAACAAATATATTAATCACAAAATAAACCCAAACTTATGGCCGATTGGAAAGAAGCATTTCTCAAAAGATATTCTGAATTAACAGACATTGACAAGTTCACAGAATCTTCCTTAAAACCATTAAGAAAAACAATAAGAGTAAACACACTAAAAACTTCAATTCAAGAAATAAAATCTAGATTTGACCTCAAACCAATACCCTGGTGCAAAGAAGGCTTCTTCATAAACAAACTATCCGTTGGAAATACAAAAGAACATTACTTAGGTTATATTTATCTCCAGGGCGCAGCTTCAATGATTCCCCCATTAGTTTTAAACCCAAAGCCAAATGATATTATTTTAGACACTTGCGCATCACCAGGATCCAAAACTACACAAATGGCAGCAATGATGGAAAATCAAGGACTAATAATCGCAAACGATAGTAAAATTGACAGATTAAAACCATTAACACTTAATCTTCAAAGATGTGGAGTAACAAATACAATCATAACAAGAATGGAAGGCCATTGGTTCAAAAATAGATTCGATAAAATTCTTTTAGATGCTCCTTGTTCTGGTATTGGTACAATCAGAAAATCCTATAAGACTATAAAAATGTGGAATCCACAAACAATAAAAAAAATGTCTAGTTTACAAAAAAGATTAATTGCAAACTCTTTTGAAATTCTAAATAAAGGAGGTACATTAGTTTATTCTACTTGTACTTTAGAGCCCCATGAAGATGAAGCTGTTGTAGATTACTTATTAAAAAGATATGATAATGCGAAATTAGAAAAATTTTCATTAGACTTAAAACGCGGTTCAATAACAGAAGAATTTGAAGGTGATGTCTATTCTTCTGAGGTCAAGAAATGTTTGAAACTCTGGCCCCAAGATAATGATACTGAAGGATTTTTCGTTGCAAAGATTAGAAAAGATTAATTATTATTTGCTTCAATCACAGAATCATTAAACAAATCTGAAACTTGATAAACCAAACTAGTAATTCCAATAGAACCCACAATTAATCCTATAGCAATTTTTCTTTTTGAATTTAAACTTAGTTCTTTAATTTTTTTAGGATAGGACTTTCTTTTACATTCTTTAATACCAAATAAATCTCTAGAAACATCAATAGCATATCCAACAGGAGCACCATTAAATAAAGATAAACCCATAGAAGCCCCAGTCGCCAAAGCAATAGTTTCAAAATCCCTTTCACCAGCAACATAATACATGATTGGAGAAAAAAATAAATTAAAAGTAACACTATATCCTAAATCACAAACAACTTGTTTAATTTCAGAAGTTACCTCAGAAACACCAAAACTTTTCTTCCAAAAATCTCTTCCACTAGAATAAACTTTTGCGAATCCAAAATAACCAATACCGGCAGCAAATAATCTAGCATTAATAGAATTTTCAATAGACAATCCCGAGGCTATTTCAGAAATAGCAAAGATTGGATTAGATTCTGTAATCATTGCAGTAGTATCAACAAAATGTTTCCTTAATTTATCTTCAAGCATAAATCTTTCGCAAACAACCACTATTTAAAACTATTTAAAACAATAAAAATAATAAATTACTAATTCCAGCTAAAACTAAAGAGAATTTTAAACCAAATAATAATCCTAAAATTAAAGCAAATATTTCCCCAAGTCTTAACATAAACTCTCTAAAAAAAATAAACCCAGCAACCTCTTCTCTCTTTGTACGCGTATAAGTTTTTGCTAATAAAGGTACATCAATACCAGCACTACTAATATGTTCAGTCAATCCAAATAAGAAAACACTTAATGGATTCCACGCAAATACCCTCAATATTGAAACAACACCATTTATAGGTGCAAAAGTTCTAATCATTCTTCCTCTTCCAAAATTATCAGAAGTCTTTCCTATAAAATATCCAAATATCCCAACTAACAAAGTTCCCAAAGTTGTCAACCAACCTAACGAAATATAACTTCCTAAAATTAAAAAAACAAATATAGGCCAAAAAATACCCGCTACTGTATACCTAATTCCTTGTGCAAAATAACCAAAAAAATATTTAAAATGATCATGATTAAACATCTGTTTAAAATTAAAATTAGTTTTAATAAAAATATTCTTAGAAAACATCAATGGTAAAAAAGATATGATAAAAAGAACTAATGAAATAATAAACAATATTTCAAAACTAAAAAAAATAATCACTAAAGCCCCAATAATTGGCCCAATTACAGCCCCTACAACACTTGAAAAACTAATCAACCCAGAGTATTTACCTGAATTTTTTTTAGGGATATGTAAAGCAGCATCAATATGAAATGCAATCCAAAATAATCCAAAACTCAAACCTTGAAAAAAACCAATAAACCAATAATAACCATTCAAATAATCAATAAAAAAAAGCATAATAAAACTACCAATTAAAATAAAATAACTAACAACAATAGAAAATTTCACTCCATATTTGGATATTGCTTTTAGAGCCAATAAACAAGAAATAACAAAAGCTATACTCATCAAAGTATAAAATAAAACAACTTGATCAAAAGCAAACCCTTTTTCAATAAATAAAAACAATGGCAAAAATACACCCATCATAGAAAAACCTAAAGCCCTAAACGCAAGAAGGAAATACATCTCAAACATATCACTACTTTTTATATGTACAAATCTATGGGAATATCCATTAAACATAACTCTATCATAAGACCTAAATTTAAATAACTTTCCACAAACCTTTTAATTAAGCAAATACTCATTAACAATAATGAAAGAAATACTAAAATTAATTGAGCCTTCAAAAGAAGAACAAGAATCAATTAAAATTATAACCAAAGAAATCTCGAAACAAATTAAAATACCAAATACAAAAATTATTCTTGGTGGTTCCTCAGCAAAGAATACTTTTCTAAAAAATAATCATGATATAGATATTTATGTAAAATTTGATCCAAAAAATTATCACGAAAAAAATATTTCCAAAATTTTGAAGAAAAGTTTAAAGAAAGCAATAGAAGTACATGGTAGCCGTGATTATTTTCAAATAAAAGAAAGTAAATATATTATAGAGATTATTCCTATAATGGATATAACCAATCCAGACAAAGCCGAAAATATTACAGATATCTCTCCATTTCATACAAAATTCGTTTTAAAAAATAAAAAATACAGAAAAGATATTTTACTTGCAAAAGCTTTTGCTAAAGCAAACGGATTTTACGGAGCAGAATCATACATACAAGGTTTCTCAGGTTATTCAATAGAAGTATTAACAATCCATTATAAAGGTTTTAATAATTTAATAAAAAAAGTTTCACAATGGGAATCACCAACAATAATTGACACAAAAAATTACCATAAGGGCCATGTAAAATTAAATGACGCAAAAATGGTCTCACCTATTATTTTAGTAGATCCAGTTCAAGCTTCAAGAAATGTTACAGCTGTTGTTTCAGAAGGGAAATATAATTTATTCATAAAAAGGGCCAAAGACTATCTAAAAAAACCAAGCAAAGATTTCTTCATAAAGGAAGATTTTTCATTAGAAAGAATAATTCAACAAAATAAAGATAAACTAATTACAATAGAAATTGAACCTTTGGAAGGAAAAAAGGATATAGTTGGCTCAAAACTTTTGAAATGCTTCGAATACATTAAAGCCCAATTCCAAAAAAACGAATTTAAATTAATTGATGCAAATTGGCATTGGAACGAAAAAGCTATCTTTTATTTCAAATTTCCACAAGAAGAACTTTCAAAAACAATCAAACATTATGGTCCTCCAATAACAAATAAACAAGCATTGGATTCATTCAAAAAAACCTGGTCAAAATACCCTATTAAAACCGAAAATAACAAATCATACGTAATAATCCCAAGAAAATATACTTCTCCAGAATTATTAATAAAAGAATTAATTAACTCTTCTTACTGCAAAGAAAGGGTTAAAATCATTCACCACAAACTATATAAACGATAAATCAATCATAAAAGCTAAGAAAAGTTATTTCTGAAGATTTGAGGTGTATAAAACAATGGAAGCATATCCAAAAAAAGGTACAACAACTGTAGGAATAGTATGTAAAGATGGTTTAGTCATGGCTGCAGACAGAAGAGCAACAGCCGGATTCTTGATAGCAAACAAAAAAACAACAAAAGTTTTACCAGTTAGCGAACATATGGCAATTACCACAGCTGGCCTAGTTTCAGATATTCAACTTTTCACAAAAATCATAAAAGCACAAATCATGTTATTAAAAATAAGAAAAGGCAAAGAGCCTACTGTAAAAGAAGCAGCTAGTTTATTAGCAAATTTAGCATATACAAATATTAGACGTCCAAGTATGATTCCAGGAATTGTAGGATTCTTATTTGGAGGTTATGATAAGTCAGGATATTCCTTATATGAAATTTCATTCGACGGCAGTATAATGCCTGTTGAAGATTATGCCTCTGATGGATCCGGAAGCTCAGTAGCTTTAGGAGTTATGGAAACATTATACAAGAAAGAACTTTCTTTAGAAGAAGGAAAAGAATTAGCAGTTAAAGCATTAATAGCCGCAATGAGCAGAGATGCAGCAACTGGTAATGGAATTGATGTAATAGTAATCACTCCAAAAGGAGTCGAATACGCAATTGAGAAAGAAGTTAAGTCCATTCTAAAATAGAATAAACCGAATTCTCAAAAATTTAAAAAAATGGCAGATATATTAAATGAAGTAGTAAATAAATTACCAAAAGACGCAGATATAACTAGTTCTAACTTTGAAGCAGCTAACATTATCTTATATACAAAAAATATAGATTTCTTTAATGATAATCATGGTGAAATTAAAAAATTAGTTTCAGAATTTAAAAAAAGAATTGAGTTAAGACCAGATCCATCTTTATGTAAGGATATGGAACAAACTGAAGCATTAATCAAAAAAACATTACCAGCAGAATCAAACATTGACCAAATCATTTTTGATCCACAACGAAGTACTGTAATTATTGAAGCAGAAAATCCTGGTGCTGCAATAGGCAAAACTGGAGAATTATTAAAAGAAATCAAAGAAAAAACTCTTTGGATTCCATTAATTAGAAGAAAACCTTCTATTAGATCAAAGATAATTGAAAATATTCGTGGAGTTCTTTATGAAAATAACGATTATCGAAAAAAATTCCTTAATGAAGTTGGAAAAAGAATTTATAATGGCTGGGTTAAAGGAAGAAAAGAAGAATGGGTTAGAATTACCACACTTGGTGCAGGAAGACAAGTTGGTAGATCTTGCTTTTTAATACAAACTCCAGAATCAAGAGTACTATTAGATTGTGGATTAAACCCTGCAGCAAATGAAGATGAAGCTTATCCTTACTTTGATTGTCCAGAATTCAGAATTAATGAACTTGATGCTGTAATTATTTCACACGCACACTTAGATCACAGTGCAATGGTCCCATTATTAGTAAAATATGGATATAAGGGTCCTGTTTATTGTACAGAACCTACTAGAGATATTATGTCTTTGTTAGCATTAGATTTTATTTCAATTGGTTTCAAGAATGCAAAAAAAGCAGCATATGATGTTGCCGATGTAAAACAAATGGTTAAACAAACTATTTGTATAAATATGGAAGAAGTCACTGACATCACTCCAGATATTCGACTTACATTTTATAATTCAGGCCACATTTTAGGTGGAGCAATGCCTCACTTACATATTGGTAATGGGCTACATAACATTCTATACACAGCCGACTTACTATATGAGACTTCGAACTTGCTTCCAAAAGCAGTAACTCGTTATCCAAGATTAGAAACTGTAATTATTGAAAGTACTTATGGTGGTGTTAATGATATTATTGCATCAAGAAAAGAAAGTGAAGATCTTTTAATGGATACAATTAAAAAAACAATTGAACGAGGTGGCAAAGTTCTAATGCCAGTTTTAGGAGTAGGCCGTTCACAAGAAATTATGTTAATGATAGACCGAGCTGCAAAAGAAGGTACCATACCAAAAATTCCCATTTATTTACAAGGTTTAGTTTGGGATGTAAATGCAATTCATACAGCCTATCCAGAATATTTTAATGCAGCAGTCAGAAAACAATTTTTTTACGAAGGCAATAATCCATTTTTATCAGACACTTTCAAAAAAGTAGGAAGTCAAAAAGAAATGGAACAAATAATGCATTCAGCAGACCCTTGTGTAATTATGGCAACTTCTGGAATGCTTACTGGTGGAGCTTCATTAGAATATTTCAAGATTCTTTCAGAAAATCCAAAGAATACAGTTATTTTAACCTCTTATCAAGGTGAAGGTTCCTTAGGTCGTAGAATCCAAAATGGAGAAAAAGAAATTAGTTTTTCAGTTGGCGATAATAAAAGTGGAATAACAACAGTAAGAGCAGAGATTCTAAGTATTAAAGGATTTTCAGGTCACAGTTCAAGACCTCAATTAATATCTTTCTTAAAAAACTTAGACCCAAGACCAAAAAGAGTTTTAATCCAACATGGAGAAAATACTAAATGTTTAGAGTTTGCTTCAACGGTACATAAATTACTACATATGGAAACATCAGTACCTAGAAATTTAGATTCAATCAGATTAATTTAGAAAGTTATTTAAAACATTTTTAACACTAATTAGTATCGAAATGACTAAAATAAAAATTCTTGGAATTTCTTCAGGAAAAAGATCTAAATATGATTGTGCTAGAGATGACCCGGTTAGTTTAAAATATTTAAGAATCGCTCTTGATGAAGCAAAAAAACAAGGAGCTTCAACAAAATTAATCGACTTAAGAGAATTAGATATAAACCCTTGCAAAGAATGTTATTCAACTAATCCTGCTCAATGTAGATTTAATGAAAAAAAATATCAATGTGATTGTTACAGATTCAAAGAAGATGTAATATATTCTGATAACCAAAATAAATTTCTAACTCTTGAACAAGCTTATAATGAATTTTCTAAAGAAGATTTTCTCAAATATCTTAATAATAAAGAATATCATACAAAAAAAGATGATATGTACATTGTATACAAAGAAATGCTTGAAGCAGATGCAATAATCTTTGCCACATCAACAGCATTTTACAGTCGCCCAGCACTTCTTCAAAATATGATTTCTAGATTATGCGCTCTTGATGGGGGTGTTGAAGAACTTTGGGGTGATGGAAAAAACCTTCAAAATTCCATACAAACAAAGACTTTATGGTAAGACCTGCGCTTTTATCAATTGCAGTAAAGAAGGAGATTCAGTATCTCCAGATTTAATGAAAGCTTGTACAATGATGGGTATGCGCATAATTCCTTTAGGAGTTGCTTACAGAGTAAACTGGTATAATGACGCAACACATAGTTCAGAATCAAAGAAATCTCTTTCAGATAAATATACTTTAAGTTTGCTAAAACATTTGGGTAAAAAGATAGTTGAAGAATCAAAAAATTCAAATAAGAAATATGGAAAATTATCTTCTACGGTTTAAAATATTAATTCCTGTAACAACTTTATAGTGACTACATAATCAAAAGATTTATAAATCATTTAAAACACACAAAAAGTAGTTTATTAAGGCAATCCCTCCCTGTGTTTACT
>Ga0208375_1004278_pt1 | contig 11397 bp, 8 predicted proteins | sample RifOxyD1_FD_184038 | JGI IMG/M metagenome (GOLD analysis project Ga0208375, IMG submission 184038) | Soil microbial communities from Rifle, Colorado - Rifle Oxygen_injection D1 (SPAdes) | ecosystem: Environmental > Terrestrial > Deep subsurface > Rock core/Sediment | place: Rifle, Colorado... | reverse complement strand
CCAGTTACCAAACAAGTGATGAATAAAAATGAGGCTTTGGAAAAGGGGGCGTTAGCCTTTTTTGCAGAAAAATATCCAGACGAAGTAAATGTTTATACCATCGGTCTGGATCCTCAAAATGATTGGATATCCAAAGAATTATGCGGTGGACCACACGTTGTCAATACGGGTGAGATAGGCAGAGTGAAGATTGTCAAAGAAAAATCGGCAGCTGCAGGAGTCAGGCGCTTATATTTGCAGTTAACTTAATTTTTTACGAGATCCATTATTGGACTCAAAAACCCAGAGCCCTCTTTCATTTACTCCAAAATTCTGTTTAAATAGTCTAGTAAGCTCTTGATTGCGACCGATCTTGTCGTAAGGAGAGTTATGTTTTGTTATTTTTAACCTATGGGATTCAAAATTTTTGGCAAACAAGCTAAATCAGCATCCGCCGAGATAACGCCGCACACCTATCTGTGTTTAATGTTTGTCAATCAGTCTGTCCAGGCAGCTTTATGGAAGATTGATGGTAAAGAAATTCAAACCTTGGGTGAATCTAGTATGTTTGCTTTTGAAGATGATGAAGATGGCTTGATCAAAGCCGATCAAGCTCTGCAGGATTTGGGAGCCGATTCGGAAAACATCAGCGAGGTAGTTTTTGGCTTTGATCCACAGTGGGTGGATGAGGTTGGTTTGCTCAAAGAGAAAAAATCATTTATTAAAAGTTTGACAGAAAATCTAGGTCTTACTCCAGTGGGGTTTGTAGTAATCACTGATGCTCTCATTCAACAAATATTGAGCAAGGATAGTTTGGCTTCCGAAGTTTTGATTTACACTCATTACGATACAGTTTCTATTTTTCTAATCAAACAAGGTAAGTTAGTTCACGAGCTGTCAGTGGGTAGGTCAGATAATATTGTTCAGGATATTGTGGAGGGTTTGGCTAGATTTACCAAAGAGTTAACCAGCAAAGATGCTTATTTGCCTGCCAAGTTAGTCTTGGCTTCACCAGTGTTGTCGGTTCAAGAAATGAATGATGCTCAGCAACAAATCACTAGCTATGATTGGTCTGAAAATCATCCTTTTGTACAAGCACCAGTAGTAGAAACAATGACGACTTTGGACGTGTTGTATGCTGTAGTAGAGCAAGCGGGAACAGCAGTGGCGGAAGCAAAGGGTTTGTCTTCCAAAACAAATAAACAAATTGGATCAAAAATGCCTGAAATGGTAACTGATGCAGAAGAGTTTGGTTTTGAAAACATTGATTCTCCAGTAAATTCTGGAGATAATTTCCAAACCAGTGTTGATCCACAAGCTACTAGTTTTGGGGTTCCGATCTCGGTTTCCAAGCTACCAGAAGTTACTAATAGATTTGATGCAGTTAATCCAGTCGTCAAAAAGATAAAAAAATCACGCCAAATGCCAATTATTTTCAAAAAAATCCATCGCTGGTATAGCAATCATCCTCATAAAAAAATAATTTTGGGAGGAATAATAGGCGGGATTATCACTCTTTTGGCAATGTTTGCTGGTTGGATAGTGATGGCTCATCAACTAGAAATCTCTGTTCAGTTGGCAGAGAAAGTAATCAAAAAAGATGTTGAAATCTTGATTGATCCTACTGTAGCTAGCTCTCGTCCAGATGAGCAAATTCTCAAGGGTTCATTGGAAAAATTGGAAATAACTGATAGTGAAACAATTGATACCACTGGAGTTACTTTGGTGGGAGAGCGGGCCAAGGGAACCATTACTTTGCTCAATAAAACCACTGCTCCCAAAACCTTTGATTCTGGTACTAGTTTATCTACAGGTAGTTTGAGTTTTTCACTGGATGAAGAAGTGACAGTAGCCTCAGCTTCTGACCAAGGCGATTCTTTGGATTATGGTCAGGCTGAAGTAGCAATTACTGCTAGAGAAATTGGCGCAGAGGGTAATATTGGTGAAGGAACTGAATTGACGATCAGCAATTTTTCCACTGGTACTTATTCGGCCAAAGCAAAAAGTGGTTTTAGCGGTGGCTCTAGTAGAGAAGTGAGAGTGGTAGCTACGGAAGATCGTACTCAGGTATTGAATCTTTTGAAAGAGAAATTGGTTGCAAAGGCTACTGAGCAATTTAGTCAAAAATCTGGCAATGGTACTTATTATGCTCCAACGTCCAAAACGGAAGTTATTGAAGCCAATTATAGTGCTGCTGCCGGCGATGAAACTGATCGGCTCACTTTAGATCTTACTTTATCAGTGGCTGGAGTTAGTTATTTGGCTGATGACTTGCGACCACTTTGGGAGGCTGCTTTAAAGGAGGATATTCCTAATGGTTATTCACTGATGGAGGAGAATCCAGAGTTTTTATCTGAGGTTCGTCCTGAGGCAACTGCCAGCTCTAGAGTAATCTTGGATGCTGCTGTCACTGCCAAAGCCAGACCGCCTTTTGATCAGCAAATGATTAAAGAAGGTCTTTTGAATTTACCACTGCGGGAATTGATTGGGCGTTTGACTGAACGACCAGAAATAGAATCAGCTGGTTATCAGCTAAAGCCTAGTATTGCTAGATTTTTGGTCAGAAAAACACCAACAACTGCTGACAGAATTAATATTATTGTTAGCAATCAGGCAGAATAATGGCTCGCACTCACTCTGCTCACCACCAACATCAAAATTTAGTGAAGCTTTACAGACAAGCGCTCAAAGATGGAGTGTCACTGGATAAAATAGAAAAAAAGGCTGATAAATTGGTTCAAAGATTTATTGCAGCAGACAAACAAGAAACAGCAGAGGTTCGTTATAAAGACAAACATTTTCGTCAGGCTATTCCCAAAGCACTGCGTTTGGGAGCAGCTATCTTACCCACGATCTTGCTCTTACTGGGCTTTGGTTTGGTTGGCAGTGCCACTTTTCCCATTTTGGCTTATTATGTTGGAGATTTTTCAGAAAATGTTTCTGCTCTCAAATCTCCAATTCCTCAAGATCAACTTTTGGAAGTTACTCCTTTGGTTGTGGCCAACAGTAGTCTTGCTGACGGAGAAAAGTTTGGTCAAGAATTTCAAAGTGATAGTGGGCCGGTGATGCTTAATTCAGCCTTGGATTATACTGATTTATCAAATTGGTTTTCAGAAACAGAGCTAGCAGTACTCGCTACTCCTCAGGAAACAGTGACCTATATTTTGGACATTCCCAAACTAAACATTCAAGAAGCAAAAGTTATCAATGATGGAACTGATCTTAATCGAAGTTTAATTCAATATCCTGGCACGGCGCTACCCGGTCAGCCAGGCTCACCAGTCATTTTTGGTCATTCGGTCTTGCGACAATTCTACAACCCCCAACTCAATAACCCGCGCCGTTATAATTCCATTTTTAGCACCATCATGACTTTGGAGCCTGGTGATAAAATCTATTTAACTCAAGATGATATTCGTTATACCTATGTCATGCAAAGCAAAACGGAAGTTAAGCCTACCGATACTTATATTTTGTCGCAAAACTATAACTCCAGACTATTAAAATTGGTCACCTGTGTTCCAGAAGGCACTTATCTGCGCAGAGGAGTGATCACTGCCCAATTGATCAAAGAATAAAAATTGTAAAAAATTGAAAGGTATTTTCATGAAAGTTTTAGCCATAGATTTTGGAACTAAACGTATTGGAGTAGCTATTTCTGAAGGTACATTGGCCGAGCCTTTGGTTGTTTTGGAAAACGATCAAAATATTTTCCATCAACTGCAAGAGATAATTGATAAATATAAAATAGAGCGATTGGTAATTGGTTTATCAGAAAACGAAATGGCGGATCAAACCCGTGATTTTGCTCAAGAACTAGAAGCAGTGATAGATGTTCCTTTTGAGTTTTTTGATGAAACCCTGAGTTCAAAAGAAGTGGAAGAACTTCTCAAACAAAAAGGTATCAAAAAAGCCACTCGCCAAGGTCAGATTGACCACTTTGCTGCAGCCTTGATTCTTGAACAATGGTTGGAATTGCAGGATTAAACCTCGGTTTAGCTTTGTTTCTCTTACTGTAAAATTACCAGTTTCTAGAGTTAAAAATTTCCTGAAGATTTCCCAATATTTCTCCGAATATTAATAAGTGACAGTCTTATATCATCTAATTGATTTATAATTAGACCGATATTTTCGGTTTGAGTGGATATTTCCATTGATTTGACGAAAAGCTCGGTTGCTAGTTTTGCCTCGCCAATATTGTTTAGTGCCTCGGCCATTGCTACAAGCACTTTAGTTCTATCAAGTCCTCTCTTCAATAACTCTATTGCCACTTGATTTATTATTTTTTCGTCTGGTGCGTTATTCATTTCTGCCAATAACTCTGAGGTCTGTACTCTTTTAGTAGGCTCTTTTTCTTTTTGTACTGGTTCTGGAGTTTTTTGTTCTCCCATTGATGTTTCGGTCATTTTTTCTTTCTATATATTTTATTACTGATTTCTTTTTTTATCCTTTTTTCATTTATTATATGTTACATACATCATAGTAGCAATTTTTTGAGTGACTAGTCAATTGATCAGTTTTCGCTTTTTCTAGGTGTTTTATGTTACACTATCTACTCTGAAAAAAATGAAGAAAAAACTCTGGGTAATAGTGCCACTTTTGATCATTATCATTTCTATTTTGATTGGTACTGCCATTCTTTTTCTAACTAGACCAGTTGATTCTCAAAGCCAAACTTCACAACGTTTTGTCATTCCTCGCGGTCAAGCAGTTAGAGTAATTGCTGATCGTCTGCAAGAAGCTGGTCTGATCAAGAACGCCTTGATTTTTCAGTTGTAGAGTAATTGCTGATCGTCTGCAAGAAGCTGGTCTGATCAAGAACGCCTTGATTTTTCAGTTGATCGTCAAACAGGAAGGTTTGGGTAATGATATTCAAGCCGGTAGTTTTGATCTTTCGCCTAGTATGAGTACTAGGGAAATTGCTCAACAATTGACCGAAGGAACAAATGATTTGTGGGTCACTATTTTGGAAGGTTGGCGCCGAGAAGAAATTGCTGAAAGTTTGGTCAGTCAAGATTTGAGCGAGTTTTCTGCAGAAGAGTTTCTAGATTTAACCAAAGGCACAGAAGGTCGTTTATTTCCTGATACCTACTTAATTCCCAGAGAAATTACGGCTAAACAAGTAGTTTCACTTTTGGAACAAACTTTTGAACGTAAAGTGCTTGCTGGTTTGGAAAACTTTTGGAACAAACTTTTGAACGTAAAGTGCTTGCTGGTTTGGAAAAAGAGATTGCTGCTTCTGCCTATGATTTTGAAGATGCTCTAATTATGGCTTCTATTGTGGAACGAGAAGCCAGAGGAGAGGCGGAGTTGCGCATGGTGGCTGGTATTTTATGGAACAGAATAGAGATAGGTATGGCTTTGCAAGCTGACGCTACTTTGCAATATGTCAAAGGTTACAACGCCACAGAGAAAGCTTGGTGGTCTCCACCAACTGCTGCTGATAAAAAATTGACTTCGGTTTATAACACCTATCGCTATCCTGGTTTGCCTCCTCAGCCAATTGCCAATCCCAGCCTAGCTGCAATTCAAGCTGCTCTCAATCCTGCTCAAACAGACTATTTTTATTACTTACATGATCGCACTGGTAAGGCGCATTACGCAGTAACTTTGGATGAGCATAACGCCAATATAAATGCTTATTTACGTTAGAAAATACGATAGGGAAGATAAGTACTTGCAAAAGTAATAAAAGACTGTTAAAATCCCCTGTTATTGTGTTGGGCTTTAAGTTGACAGCCTTTTTTAGGCTTTCTTTTATTTCAAAACAACACAAACTGATAGCAATAAGAACACAGCGCTTTAGTTTACAGAATGATTAGCCAGATTAAATACACAATATAAAATGTGAATAGAGACCACCACAGGTGTGTCTCTCTTTTTGTCTGTAAATCAGGCGTAGTAAAAATGCACTCGGGAGGATTTTTTAATGCCACAATTACAACGCCAAAATTGGGGGAAACAACACAAATTTCTACCAGAATTAGATCTAATTCAACTGCAAAAGGAGAGTTACGATCAATTTCTAAATTTTGGCATAGAACAATCTCTAAAAGAGATTAATGGTGAAAAAGGCATTGAAGATTTTACTGGCAAAAACTGGTCTCTTTCTTTTGCCAATCATCGTTTTGGCAAACCCAAATACACTCCTACTCAAGCCAAAAACAAAGCTGTTTCTTATGATTCCCCCTTATACGCAGAAGCTACCCTAAAAAATCAACGCACTGGTGAAGAACAAACCCAAGAAGTATTTTTGGGTGATTTGCCAATGATGACCGGGGTGGGCACTTTCATTATCAATGGCATTGAGCGGGCTATTATCACTCAATTAGTTCGTTCTCCTGGAGTATTTTTCTTGGGAGATGAAGATCCCAATAGTCGTCGTGTATTGTATCGAGCCGAGCTTCGTCCCTTACGTGGTTCTTGGTTGGAAGTCGTAGTGGGTCGTCGAGATGTTATTACTGTCAAGATTGATCGTCGTCGTAAAATGCCTGTCACGGTATTACTTCGTGCTTTAGGTTTTGAAACAGATGATGATATTCGTGCTTTGTTTAAAAATCTGGCCAAAAAAGACGAGTTTGATTTATTGGAAAATACTTTGAAAAAAGATGCAACCACCAATCAAGCAGAAGCCCTGATTGAGATTTATGAAAAAATGAGACCTGGAGAGCCAGCAGTTTTGGACACTGCTCGTGAATATCTCTCTCAGCTTTTCTTTGATCCCAAACGCTATGATTTGGCCAAGGTTGGTCGTTACAAACTCAATCGTCGTCTCAAATTGGACGTCAAAGATGAAACCACTGTCCTCACTGCGCAAGATGTTGTAGCAGCAGTGGAATATTTGATCAATTTACAAAATGGAGTTGGCAAAGTAGATGACATTGATCATTTGAGCAATCGCAGAGTGCGCAGAGTAGGAGAGCTGGTAAAAGCAAGTGCTTTTCGTATTGGCTTGATTCGTTTGGAGCGCTCTATCAGAGAAAAAATGTCTTTGACCAAAACAGACGAGACACTCACTCCAGCTGCTTTGGTAAATGCTAGACCTCTGATTGCTACTATTTCAGAATTTTTCCGTCGTAATCGTTTATCAGCAATTTTGGATCAAACCAATCCTTTATCGGAAATTGATAATCTCAGACGTTTATCAGTGATGGGTACTGGTGGAGTAACTCGTGAGCGCGCTTCATTTTCTATGCGTGACATTAATGCTTCACAGTATTCTCGTATTGATCCAGTTCGTTCTCCTGAAGGTCCCAACATTGGTTTGGTAACTTATTTAGCTCTCTATACCAGAGTAAATAAATATGGCTTTTTGGAAGCTCCTTATTTCAAAGTAGAGAAAAAAGGTAGCAAAATGAAGATCAATCACGATGACATTATTTATATGTCAGCTGATGAAGAAGAAGATTACAAGATTACTCATGCTGGAGTCGGTATTAGCAAAGATGGCATTTTGGAAGATGAATGGGTGCCTATGCGCTATATGAATCAATTTATTGAAGGTCCAACAACTGATGTGGAGTATATTGACGTAGTACCTCGCCAAGTAATCGGCACTTCAGCTTCTCTAATTCCGTTTATTGCTCATGATGAAGCCAACCGGGCTTTGATGGGTACTCACATGCAATGTCAAGCAGTGCCTCTAGTCAAACCTAGTGCTCCAGTAGTCGGCACAGGTATGGAATCTTCTGTGGCCCTGGCTATGGGTAGAACTGTTATTGCCAAATTTGCTGGTACTGTGGAATATGTTGATGCAAATAGAGTCACTATCAAATTAAACAAAACAGAACATAAAAAAGCTGAAGAATATTTTTCCAAAAACGGCGACGAACATATTAATTATTCCAAAGGTATTCTTACCTATCAGGTTGTTCGTTTTGAACGAACTTCACAAAGCACTTGTTATTCTCAACGAGTAGTCGTGACTTTGGGACAGAAAGTTAAAGCTGGAGACATCTTGATTGATGGTCCTTCTGCAGATGGTGGCGAACTAGCTTTGGGAACCAATTTACTGATTGCTTATGCTTCTTTTGATGGTTTGGGTTATGAAGACGCGATCGTTATTTCTGATCGTTTGGTCAAAGAAGATAGTTTAACCTCTATTCAAATTAGTGAATATAAAGCCAAATTGATGGATACCCGTTTGGGACCAGAAGAATTGACCAATGATATTCCCAATGTCAGTGAAGCCTTTTTGAGCAATCTGACAATGGAAGGAATCATTCGTGTAGGAAGCCAAGTTTCTTCCGGAGATATTTTGGTTGGTAAAGTAGCTCCCAAAGGAGAAACAGAGCTCTCACCAGAGGAAAGATTATTGAGAGCCATTTTTGGTGAAAAATCCAAAGAAGTGCGCGATACTTCTCTGAGATTACCTCATGGAGAAAGTGGAACAGTAATTGATGTTCAAAGTCTAGATCGTGATCTGGGTGATGAATTAGACCCTGGAACACTCAAAGAAGTGGTGGTTCGCGTTGCTCAAATGAGAAAAATCAGAGTAGGTGATAAGTTGGCTGGTAGACATGGTAACAAAGGAGTTATTTCCAAGATTGTGCCAGTAGCTGACATGCCTCATTTGGAAGATGGTACCGCAATCGATATTATTATTTCTCCTTTATCAGTACTTGCTCGGATGAACTTAGGTCAATTATTGGAAGCTCACCTAGGTTGGGCAGCCCAAAAATTGGGTTATACAGTAGCTATTCCTGCTTTTGAGCAGATTGAAGAGTCACGAATTTGGAGTGAACTAGAGCGAGCAGACTTACCTCCCTCTGGAAAAGCCCAGCTTTTTGATGGTAGAACCGGACAACCTTTTGAGGAAGCAACTGTGGTAGGTGTATCTTACATGTTGAAACTTTCTCATATGGTAGAGGACAAAACTCATGCTCGTTCTACTGGTCCTTATTCTTTGGTAACTCAGCAACCTTTGGGCGGTAAAGCTCAAATGGGCGGGCAGCGACTAGGAGAAATGGAAGTTTGGGCATTGGAGGCGCATCGGGCAGCTCATGTTTTGCAAGAAATGTTGACGATCAAATCAGATGATGTTCGTGGCCGAGCCAATGCTTTTGAAGCAATGGTCAAAGGCGAAGAAATTCCAGCTCCAAGCGTGCCAGAATCATTCAAAGTTCTCATGCGCGAACTTAATTCTTTAGCTTTGAAAGTAGTGCCCATCGACTCAGAGGAAATAGAAGAAGAAGTTGCTGAACCAATTTCTCCAGAAGAATTACCAGAAGATATAGAGATTGAGGATGAAAAAACTGATGAAGCTGAAGAGGAAGCTGATGAAGACGCTGATGAGGTGGCTGATGACTTAGTTGGAGATGAAGATATTGATGAAGACGAAGAAGATATCAAAGCAGTCGAAGAAAGCGAAGAAAATTAAATTATTTGAGAATTAAAGGAATTTATGAAAAATATTGTTGATTTTTCCGCCTTGCAAATTAGCATCGCTTCTCCAGAAGAAATGATGTCTTGGTCTCATGGCGAAGTCAAAAAACCAGAAACAATTAACTATCGCTCTTTGAAACCTGAAAAAGATGGTTTATTTGATGAAAAAATCTTCGGACCGGTTAAGGATTATGAATGTTACTGTGGTAAATACAAACGGATTCGTTATAAAGGCATTATTTGTGACAAGTGTGGTGTGGAAGTTACTCAATCCAAGGTACGTCGTGAAAGAATGGCTCACATTGGTTTGGCAACTCCAGTTGCTCACATTTGGTTTTTCAAAGGAGCTCCATCCAAACTATCTTTACTATTGGGAATTTCTCCTCGTAATCTTAATTCCATTATGTATTTTTCTCAGTACATCGTACTGAGTGTTGATGAAGATGAAAAGAAAAACATTTTGGAAAAATTGGAAGTAGATCTAGTAGCCGCTCAAGATGAATTGCGCTCTACTGCAGAAGAAGACATCAAAAAATTACAAACACAACTAGAAAAAGATGTCACTACTATCAAGGAAAAAGTTAAAAGCAAAGAAACTTTACAACTCAAACTTGATGAGCTCAAACTCAAAGCCAAACAAAACATGGCGGCTGTCAAACAACAGTTGGAAACTCAAACCGAGCAAACCACTGAGATTTTCAAAGCCATCAAAACCATGGTGAAGAAAATCAAGCGCAAAAGCGTATTGAGTGAAGATGAATATTTGAAATTAGATGAATATGATGCCGCCGCTCATCTTAGAGTAGGTATGGGTGCGGAAAGCATTTTTGAGTTGGTCAAAGAAATCGACATGGATGTACTGGTAGAGAAACTTCGTGCAGAAATGATTGAGAGCAAAGGTGCCAAACGAGTCAAAGCCATTAAACGTCTGCGAGTGGTAGAAGGTTTCAAACGCGCTTCGATCAATCCGGCTTGGACATTTTTGAATGTTTTGCCGGTTTTGCCACCAGACTTACGACCGATGGTGCAATTGTCAGGTGGTCGTTTTGCATCTTCAGATTTGAATGATTTATATCGTCGTGTTATCAATCGTAATAATCGTTTGAAACATCTGATCAATCTTGGTGCTCCAGAAATTATTTTGCGTAATGAAAAAAGAATGCTGCAAGAAGCAGTTGATTCTTTGATTGATAGTTCACAAGCTAGACAAACTCGTCGTAGAGTAACTCGTCGCCCATTGCGCTCTCTTTCAGAAATGTTGCGAGGCAAACAAGGTCGTTTCCGTCAGAACTTATTGGGTAAACGGGTTGATTATTCTGGTCGTAGTGTGATTGTGGTGGGTCCAGAATTAAAACTCAATCAATGTGGTTTGCCCAAAGATATGGCTTTGGAAATCTTTAAGCCGTATGTTTTGCGTGAGCTAATTGTTCAAGGAGTTGCTCCCAACGTCAAAAGTGCTCGTCACTTAGTAGATCGCAGAGAACCTGAAGTTTATGATGTTCTAGAAAAAGTTACCGCCAATCATCCAGTGATTTTGAACCGCGCCCCAACTCTTCATAAATTGGGTATGCAAGCTTTTTATCCACAATTGCTTTTTATCCACAATTAATTGAAGGTAGTGCCATTCGTTTACATCCTTGTGTTTGTTCTGGTTACAATGCTGATTTTGATGGTGATCAAATGGCTGTACATGTACCTCTAACCAAAGAAGCTCGTCAAGAAGCAGTAGATTTGATGATGTCATCTCACAATTTATTAAAACCAGCCAATGGTGAACCAATCACTGTTCCCAATAAAGATATGGCTATGGGAGTGTATTACTACACCACCATCAATGAAGAGCTAGAAAAATTACCAACAATTTTCTCTGGTAAAGATGAAGCTTATCATGCCTTTCAAATTGGTTTAGTGCGTTTACGTCAACCCATCACTCTTCGTTTGCCAAAGATTGGTTTAACAGTCACTACAATTGGTAGATTGCTTTTCAATGATCTTTTACCAGAGGGTAGTGCTTACATTAATGAACCGGTCAAG
>Ga0208375_1004277_pt1 | contig 11400 bp, 15 predicted proteins | sample RifOxyD1_FD_184038 | JGI IMG/M metagenome (GOLD analysis project Ga0208375, IMG submission 184038) | Soil microbial communities from Rifle, Colorado - Rifle Oxygen_injection D1 (SPAdes) | ecosystem: Environmental > Terrestrial > Deep subsurface > Rock core/Sediment | place: Rifle, Colorado... | reverse complement strand
GGCTATAACGGCTTTCCTCGCGGATTTAATGACGATATTGAATCGCGCCATGAACGACCAGCCAAATATGTGTGGACTGAACATGCAGAGCGTAATCTTATTTACAATGCTGCGCGTGTAGGTACACCACTTGAAGGATGCACATTAGTTGTAACGCCATTATTCTGCTGCATTGAATGTGCCCGTGCGATTGTGCAAGCTGGATTCATTGCTGTCGTTTCAGAATACGAAGATAATCCGCGATGGGCAGAATCTAATGCGTATGCTATGGAGCTGTTCAACGAGTGCGGTGTAGAAGTGTTGAGGGTGTGAATATATGGAATTAGAATTGCCGAGTAAGCTCTGGTTACCGCTATTTGAAAAAAATCGCGCACCAATTATCTTAGTCAACGGCAAAGAGGTAGAAGGCGCATTCGATAGCAAGCGCAGGATAATCAATCCTGAAAATGGCTATCTCATTCCTGAGCATCGTATCGTCGATAGAGGGCATAAGCGGACTCGGTATTATGTTGCATTCGGAGGACGCGCGGCTGCAAAAAGTTGGACATTTGCACTTGCAGCAATTCTTCGCGCAATGGAAGAAAAACAAACCGTACTTTGCTGCCGACAGATTCAATCCACTATTGCAGACTCCGTATTATCTGTTCTTGAGAATAGAATAAAAGACTTGCACCTTGATGGCGAGTTCAATGTGCTTGTGAATGCAATCCGACATAGAAAATCTGGTACTGACTTTGTGTTTCGCGGATTGAAGCACAACATGAAGGAAATTAAATCTCTCGAAGGTACTAAAATATGCTGGATTGAGGAAGCTGTTGACCTTGCCGAAGAAACGTTCGATGAGTTAGACCCCACTATCCGTGTCAAGGATGCAGAGATATGGATTGGCTTCAATACAGGTAATGTTGACGATTATGTGTACCGTAGATTCGTTCTAACACCAGACCCAGACGTAACTCTTATCCACGTCAATTATGTTGACAATAATCTAGCAGACGAATCATCAATCATGCTTGCTGAGAAGATGAAGGAAATGGATTATGACAAGTATCTCAATATATGGATGGGTAAGCCTCGTATCGCTAAAGAGGGTGGAGTATTTTCAACGAAAAATGTATCGTATGTTGATGTGATGCCTATTGGCGGTCGTTTTGTCCGTGCGTGGGACTTCGCAAGTACGGCCTACGACGAGAAGAAAGGTAATGATCCAGATTACAGCGTGGGCGCACTATTGCACGTCGATTACGAAGGTAGATATACGATATGCGATATTGTACGTTTTCGTGGAATGCCGGAAGAGGTTGAGAATACTTTGCTTGCAACAGCAACTCGCGACGGACTTAGTGTATTGCAATCACTGCCCGTTGATCCAGGTGCAGCAGGAAAATTCATGGCACAACATCTTACACGCAAGCTATCAGGATTTAGAATATCGTCAAGCCCAGAATCAGGCGATAAGGTAACAAGGGCGGAACCTTTTGCTGGGCAATTAAATTCTGGCAATGTAAAAATGTTACGCGCAAAATGGAATGAAGAACTAATTAAGGAGCTTGAGGGGTTTCCAAATTGCTCTCACGATGACCAGTGTGACTCATTGTCTAGGTGCTTTATGGAACTTCAAAAGAATCACGTCATGCAGTTCGCCACCATTACTGGATTGTAGTATTCCATAAATGATTGATGTATAATGGCAAAACCCGATGCTACTTGAATAGCGGTCGGGTTTCTATCAATCACCTATCAGGAGGCATCATGACTGAATCTAGTATATCTGAAACAAATAAACCTATCAAGCCGTGTAAAAATTGCGGTTCATTAGATAAAAATAAAGCTGGCAATTGCAAGTTATGTGCAAAACAAAGCAATGCAAAATATATTCTGAAATTAGATAAATCAAGAATATGTGAAAAATGTGGAAATGCTGATAGAAATAATGAAGGTAGGTGTAGATATTGTAGAGCTTTATATAATAAAGATAGAATGGCTAAAATAGACAAATCAATCCCATGCGAAAAATGTGGCGTGGTAGATAGATATGATTCTGGAGAATGCAGACCTTGTGCAATCATAAGGGCGAATGAAAGATATAAAGAAAACCCTAAAAAAGTTAGAGAAAGTAATGATAAATGGGCTAAAAAAAATCCAGACAAAGTAAAATTATCAAAAAAGATGTCTAAGCAAACTAGGCGAGCACAAAAATCAAAAAGTGTTGGAACTTTATCAAAAGACCTATTACCAAAACTCATGGTATTGCAAAAAGGTAGATGTGCGATATGCCATAAAGACCTTCGTAAACTAGAAAAGCGTAAAATTCATCTTGACCATATTATGCCTCTCGCATTAGGTGGGGCTAACGAAGATTACAACATTCAATTACTTTGCCAAGTTTGTAATAATAAGAAACACGCAAAAGACCCGATAGCATACATGCAATCGCTAGGCAAACTACTGTAAGTAAGCACCCACTTGCACTTTCCCTAGAACACTGATACCCTTGCGAAAATTGCTCGTTTACCGAGGGTTACCGCATGGCACAAATACAGAAAAATAAAGGGGTTCGCACTCGGCACAGTGAATACACTGAGATGCTGAGTCAATGGAAAAAGTGCCGTGACGTGTTCGCTGGCACGGAAGAGTTGCGCGAACATACAACTGAATACCTCCCCCGTCTTACTGATGAACCTGATACAGCGTACATGGCTCGAATCGGGCGTGGCGTACTGTACAATGCCTTGTTTCGCACTGTAAGCGGATTCATAGGCATGTTGTTCAGAATTTCTCCAGTATTAAATGCCCCGCCAAATACAGAATCAATGACAGATGATGTAACTCTGACAGGAATTCCGCTTACTGTATTTGCTCAAGGATTGGCAGAAGAATGTTTAGTTGTAGGTCGTGCTGGCGTATTGGTTAATTATCCAGTAACAAGCGATTCTATGACTATTGCAGACGCTCAGGCGTTGAATGTGCGTCCGTATATGTCAGTTATCAAAGCGGAGCAAATGATTAACTGGAGACAACGGCGCGTCAATAACAAATATCAGCTTTCAATGGTAGTTATTCAAGAAGAACATTCAATCCCTATTGATGACTTCGAGGATAAAGAAGTAACCCGTTATCGCGTTTTAGATTTAGACGAAAATGACGTTTATCGTGTACGCATATTTGAAGTACAGGAAAAGAATCGTCAAGCTACCGATGTAGAGATTGAACGGTTCTATCCGACAATGAATGGCGCGGCGATGAATTATATTCCGCTGTATATCATCGGGCCAGATGACATTACGCCTGATATTGACACTCCAATGCTAGTCGATTTGGCAGACCTTTGCGTTTCACACTACCAAGCATACAATGACTTGGCAACAGGTAATCACTGGTCTGCACTTCCTGTACTTTACATAACAGGACACGAATTGCAGCAAGGCGAAAGCATAAATATCGGAGGTGGTAAAGCACTTATATTTCCTAATCCTGCCGCTAAAGTTGGGATTGCTGAAGTTGGTACTGGTGGATTCTCTTCATTGGAAAATCAACTTAATCGCCTTGAGCAACAGATGGTATCTATTGGTTCGCGTATGCTTGAGGGGCAGAAATTTCAGGCCGAAAGTGCTCAAACTGCTGGCATTTATCGTTCTGGTGAAAATTCCGTATTAAGTGCAATCAGCATTTCATTATCAACTTGTCTTACTGTCGCACTGAAAGTATTTGCAGAATGGGCTGGCGACTCTCCTGAAGATGTAAGATTTACATTGAACAAGGAATTCTTTAGAGAGCCAGTAACAAGCGATATGATTTCTGCACTTGTATCATCAATGCAAGGTGGAATGGTATCTCGTGAAGCAATTTTCTCGTATCTTAAAAAATCAGAATTTTACGACCCGCATATCACGTTTGAAAGCGAGCAAGGAAGTCTTGAAGAAGATAAAGCAAAGATTCCAAAACAACAGCCAGCGGTTACGAAAATTCAGCGTATGCCTGATGGCTCAATGCAAGCTACAAAGGTGGCATAATGGATATAGGTATATATGAAATAAGAAATACTATCAACGATAAAATATATATTGGTAGTTCAAAATCCATTACTAGAAGATTTTGGTCTCATAAGAGAGAATTAAGAAATGGAATACATGACAATATAAAACTACAAAGGGCTTGGGATAAGTACGGTGCTGATTCATTTCAATTCAATAAAATTATAATATGTAAAAAAGAAGATTTAATGATGTATGAGCAATTATGTATAGACGGATATGATGTTGTTTCAAAAGGATACAATATTGCACCAACTGCCGGAAGCGCATTAGGATGCATAATGAGTGACGAAGCAAAACAAAAGATTTCAATAGGTAACACTGGAAAAATACGAAGCAAAGAATTTATTCAGCTTATGTCAGATGCCAGAAAAGGTATTCCAATGAGCGATGAAGTAGTAAAAAATATGTCAATAGCTCAACAAAAACGATGGGATGAAATGCCACCCGAAAAAAGGGAAGATGTGGCTTCTAAAAATAGAGGCAGAGTTCATACAGAAGAAGCAAGAAAAAATATGTCTGAATGCAAAAAAGGTACGACTCACACTGAAGAGACAAAAGAAAAATTATCAGTAATTAAAAAAGCTATGTGGGAGAATCAAGAAATAAGAGCTAATTTAGTGAAAAAAATGTCAGAAAGAAAAGCTACGCCGGAAGCTAAAAAGAATATATCAATCGGTCTAACACTAGCATGGGCGCGCCGTAAAGCCGAAAAACTAGCTGCCGAAGAAACTAAATAATGTTAAATCTTATGATTAGCGATTACGCAATGAAGCAGCAGTCAGTATCGCAAGCATTTATTAGCGATAACATAGTTGATGAACATGCCAATAGTATAGTTGCAGAATGTCGCCAATATCAGTCAATCAGCCAATCGCAGGTAGGTAAATGCGAAGTATCGAATGACGATGAAGAAATGATGATGGTGTTGCTATTGCTTAATGAAATTGATAGTTAGCACTCACTTGACAAATGTAAATAAATGATTTATTGTAAAAATACTGCAAGGTTGCAGATAACTAGGATGGTTAAATAAAATGCCTTTAGAACTTATTGTTGACACGCTGGACGCAGTACCGGAAGCATTGAAAGATATGTATGTTGCAAGTGAAGGTAAATTCAAACTTGATGTAAACGGGATTGAAGATACTAAAGGATTGAAGTCTGCGCTTGAGAAAGAACGCACGGCAGCGAAAGAAGCGCGTGAAGCGTTGAAGAAGTTTGAAGGTATAGACCCATTAAAAACAAAAGAATTCATGGCGAAGTTTGAGAATGATGAAGAAGCTCAACTTATTGCCAACGGTAAGATTGATGAAGTATTCCGGAAACGTACAGAAAAATGGAGACTGGAAGAAGAGCGTCAAAAGAAGGAGTTGGGCGACAAGATTACAGCAGCAGAATCAAAGGCAAGTGCATATAAGGACAGAGTTCTTGATGATGCATTCCGGTCTGCCGCTAACAAGATTGCAGATATTCAGACTGGCGCTGTAGATGAAATGTTACTTGGGCATCTACGCACTATTTTTGCACTTGATGAGAATGGTCGCGCAGTACAGTATAACGAAGATGGGTCTGTTGTTATCGGGAAGGATGGGAAAAGCCCATATTCGCCTGAAGAGTATCTTGAAGGGTGTCGCGCTACAAAGCCGTGGCTATTCAAGGTGACATCTTCTGGCAGCTCGGCAACAGGAAAGCAACATAAAGTTAGTGGAAAGGATTTTTCAAGCTTGCCACCTGTCGAGCGATTGACAGCGGCGAGGGCAGCAGCAGGACGTAAATAGTAGCAACGTATTACACTTCGGGACGGAGTGCTGTGTAACGAAACTTACTAGGTCGGGATGACCGTGGTATGAAAACTAAATCTCAACTTTTTAAGGAGTAATATCATGGCACTAACATTAGTGGAAGCCGCGAAGCTGGAAACTGGCGATGCAGTTCGTCAGGCTATTATCGAAATGTACGCAGGTTCGTCTGCAATTCTCCAAAATCTTCCGTTTGAAGGTATTTCTGGTAACGCGCTGAAATACAATCGTGAAGAAAGTCTGCCCGGTGTTGGTTTCCGTGGCGTAAATGAATCCTATACGCCTTCAACTGGTGTTCTGAATCCTCTGACTGAATCGCTGGTTATTGCCGGTGGTGATTTGGACGTGGACAAGTTCATCATTGATACGATGGGCATGAATCAGCGTTCCGTACACGAAGCGATGAAGATTCGCGCACTATCGTTGGCGTGGACTCGTAAGTTCGTCAAAGGCGATACTGCAACTGACCCGCGTGAGTTCGATGGTCTGCAAACCCGTATTACTGGTTCGCAGAAGATTCAAGCCGGAACTACTGCTAACGGTACTCCGTTGTCTCTGAATAAGCTGGACGAAGCAATTGACCAGACGTTGAATCCTACCCATCTGTTGATGAGCAAGGCAATGAAGCGTCGTATTACTCAAGCGTCTCGTAGTTCGTCTATCGGTGGATTCCTGACATTTGAGCGTGACGAATTCGGTGCGCCAATCGAGTATTACAACGGCCTGCCGATTATGACCATTGACTTGGATAATACCGGCACTGCGATTCTTCCGTTTAGCGAGGCTGCGACTTCTGGCACTGATACAGCAACATCTATCTATGTCGTAAGTTTCGGCAATGATGGCGTGTTGGGCTTGCAGAATGGCGGGATTGATGTTCGTGATATGGGTGAGCTGCAAACCGCGCCTGTATATCGTACCCGTGTTGAATGGTACAATGGCTTCGGCGTATTCAATGGTCGTGCCGCAACCCGCCTGTGGAGCATCTCTGATGCCGCAGTAACCGCTTAATAGGAGAATCTAACATGGCTAATATCTACTCGCAATTCACTTATGACAACGCCCTTTCTCTTAAGGCCGCTGGTGCTGTAACTACGACCACAACTGAATCTACCATCCTTGATTTGGGTGCTGGTTTGGTTGACGGTTATCTGGTATTGGATGTTTCTGCTGTTGAGGTTGCTTCTACCGATGAAATTTACAATATCATACTGGAAGGCTCCACTGTACTTGGAATGGCTACAGGTTCTGTCAGTTTGGCACGAATCGAAATGGGTAATGCAACCGCACCGGCTGATGCTGATACTGGTGTAGGTCGCTTCGTTGTTCCGTTCCGCAATGAACAGAATGGCGTAACTTACCGTTATGTCCGTATTTATACTGGTGTAGCTGGTGCTATTTCAACGGGGATAAATTTCGCAGCATTTATCGCTAAGGACGACTAAAGCAAATTATTGGGCGGATTACGGTTCGCCCAATTTATTTCAGGAGACATTATGGCTAATACTATTGAAGTAGCAGTCGCGGTCAATGACAATATCCAATATATTGCCAAAAAGACTGTGGCGCAGGTTGTTGACGAAGTTGGTCTGCAAGCTGTTGAAACTGAGTTTTTGAATGGTGCGCTTGCTGGTACTGCGGTAGCAAGCAAGACTTTGGTGCTTGGTGCAGACAAGAACGTGGATACGTTGAGTGTTGACCCTGCTGGCATGAAATCTGATGGTGTCGCTATTTCACCTATCAAATGGGTGGATGTAACTGTAACCGCAGCATTGTTGGATGCGGCAGGTAACGTAGCAGTAATTGCTGGTGTTGCTGGCGATCAATACAAAGTGCGTGATGTTATTTTGGTAGGTGGCGGTACTAATTACGCTGCTGGTGGCGATAGACTTATTTCGCTTACCGATGGAACTACTACTTGGACTACGATTGCCAATGCTGATATTGAAGCTGCGCCAGCGGCTTCATTGCGGTTAGGCGATGTAAAAGTACCATTCTTAACCGGAACATCGGATACTGCATCGGCATCTGCTGCTGCAATTCGCTTCCAATATAGCGGTGGAACAACTGACCATAGCGCAACAGGGTCAATAAAGTTCGCTGTGTGTTTGGAAAAGGTAGCGTAATAAACTAGGGCGGTGTAATAGCCGCCCTTTTCATATAAGGAATCCAAATGCTAGTTTATACACCTGATGGAACGCCGAAGGAAAAAGACCCTGTTGATGCGCGTGAATGCGTAGAACATTGCGGATTTACATTTTCTCCACCTGAAAAACAGGAAAAACAACCTGACGCTGTAATCGGATTACAGCCAGAACCAGAAGTTGTAGTTGAAGAGCCTGTTGTTGAACCTGAGCCAGTCGCCAAAACAATCATTGAAGTTGACATTCCAGATACGCGGAGCAATGAGTATTTTAACGCGATGACGGATGACGAATTGAAGGCTTATCTGGATTCCAACAAAGTGAAATATCATCACTTGGCCGGACGGAAAGCGCTATTCACAGCGGCATCTGCCTTTGCTAATCTTGGAGTTAAATAATGAAAACTGAAATTGATACCAAATGGATTGCTACTGTATCGGCTACTTTGATTGCCACTAAAGATGCGAAATCTGCTATCAAGTATTTGAGCGATAAATTGGTAGTAAAAGCTACATGGCACAACAAGCCGAAAGCAAATAATCGTGGTGAAACTATGATTGTTACTTTTGGTAAGCCCAATTATCGTGAAGTGGCATTTATCAAGAATCTGAAAAAAGCTGGCAAGCAATTCCCTATCAAGGAAATCCAGTTAAAGCCTTATCCTATCAAGAAGAAATAAGGAGTTTTTAGATGGCCGCCCCAGTTAATACGGTACTGCCAGCGATAACAGGCACAGTAGAATTCGGTGAGATACTCACACTATCTGACGGCACATGGGACGTTGTTCCTGATTCTTACGCATACGCTTGGTTGCGCGCAGGAACGCTTATAACGGGCGCGGACGCATCTACATATACCATTACTAGGGCTGACATCGGATATACGCTTGTAGGGCGCGTAACAGCGACTAACGTAGATGGAGGTACTGATGCCGATAGTGCTGCTACTGTAGCTGTTCCTAGTACGCTTATTGTTGAGGATGGTACTGAGGTAGCCAATGCCGATGCTTATGCGACATTGGTTTACATCGCTGATTATCACGACAAGAACGGAAATGCAGCTTGGGCTGCGATTGCGAATGATGCCACACGCGAAACTTATGTGAGACGCGCTACGGCATATATGCTTCAAGCCTATCGCCAACGCTGGAAAGGTTATAGACGCACGTCCACACAGTCATTATGCTGGCCGCGATCATTCGTTTATTTGGAGCCATTCGTTCACGGAGCGGTAGGGGCGTATCCTTATCTGGTATCGGACATAATCGTTCCTGTTGAAGTAAAGAATGCTTGCGCTGAATATGCACTTAAAGCCATAACTGAAACTTCGCTGATGCCGGATGCTACACAGAATGTTAAGAAAGAAATCGTCGGGCCGATTACGATTGAATACGATGCTTATTCTGCACAAGCGGTTAGATATTCTTCCGTTGACGCGATGCTATCACCGTACCTGAATAGCAGTGGTATTAGCGTACAGCTAGTGAAATAATGGATTACGCAAAGTTAGCTGATAAAGCGTTAAAACTGCTAACGAAGCATGGGCAGGATATTACGCTCAGGTCGACTGTCATCGGAGCCTATAATCCGTCCACAGGAACCGCCACAACGACCGTAACCGATACCACCCGCAAGGGTGCGATATTCGATTACAATCTAGTTGTATATGGCAACGATATGATTAACAATACACTTGTTCAGGCTGGCGATAAACGACTATATATGGACGCTAATGGTGCAGCACCCACGTTGAATGACCAAGTGATAGTTGGCGGAGTTACATGGCAGATAAAGAACATAAAGGATTTGTCGCCTGCTGGCACTTGTATTTTATTTGATTGCACCATCCGCCGCTAATATAGCAATCTTCTTATCAACCCATTCCTGAAATTCGCTTGGTGATTTTTCGTGTACCGTTTCATCAAAATCACCATCACAATTAACAACCATAAATCGCCTATCATGCGCTCCGAAGTTGAGATATTCTCTTGAGCCGGAACAGAATATAAAGTTTGGCAATGGCACAGTTTTTTGTGGCTGACCTTTCAAGTCAATTGCAATCGAATCATTCGCAATCCATGCTTTTATTTTGTCTAATTCATCCTTCGTTGGTTGCGTGAAGGATTCAACTATTACAGTATTTGGCAGTTGATTAAGCACTTTACCAAGTCCAAAGCCTTTCAACTTAGCCATTCCAACTTCAATGAATGAGCCATTTTCTGCTGCAATCCTACGCGCAACGCTAGACTTTCCGCAGCCTTCTTTACCCGTTAATACCAATGCCACGCCTTTTGTGAGTTTCATTTTTTTGTCCTTTATTTAGTTACAGAATACGACTTATCAATAACACCGTTTGATTTATCACCTACAACGCACGAATTTACCCATATATTTTTATCTGGCAATCTGCGAACATGACCGCGACGAAGATGCTGCCGTGGACTAACATGAGCGCTATTTCCTTTGTATTCGCCACTTGGAGCTGATTGCTTGCCAGCATTTATGACAAGGCATCTTGTTTCGTACAACGGCAATTTACCATCACGGATACGGCGCGCATTAACCGCTGGATTGATTTTCTCGATAGGTTCATGGGTTACGTTTGAACAGGATAGGGCTTCCACTAATTCTAATATAGCTCTGGTATCACCTCTGGCTTCAACAAACAAATCTTCTTGGAATTGCTTTTCTCCAACTTCTTTTATTCGCTTAACACATGCTGAACTCATATTCGTAATTGGAATTCCTGCAAAACAAACTTTATTCTTGAAATTATCACTACCTATTGCATCCCTGTTTTCCAATGAGTCCCAGTTGGACGGCAAAATCCACGCACCTAATGATGGATAAAAAAGTTTGCCATGCTTTATAATTGAAGATATTTTTATACCTATTTCAAAATCGACTTTTGCATAAAAGTGCTCTTCTATTTGCTGCCTTGTAATCTCTTCAGCAATTATTACAACTCCAAAATTTACCCCATCTTCAACAGAGGTATATTCGAGTGTGATTTTTGGGAACGGAAGCCTAATATCTTGATAAGAAATACCCCTTAATCTGTCATCCATGATTCGCCCGTTATCGCAAATTGCAAAATGAACAGACTTTTCTATGATGTTTGCCATGCGCTGAATAACATCAGCATCAGCTAAGTATTTATCAGAAAATTGTCGGCAGAACCGCTCCACTTGTGCCGCATAATTTTTAGCAGTAATTGTCATTTTTACCTCTCAAATAAGCAAGCATTATAGCATAAATAATCATCGTTTGACAATACATTCTTTCTGCAATACACTTTGCCTTGTGAAGTAAGCACTTACTAGGAGGTAACATGCGTGTATCCGTAAATAACATTGAAATTCAAGACTGCATCAGTGCCAATCCCGAAACTGGCGAGGCTGTATTCCTATTGCGCGATGCG
>Ga0208375_1004271_pt1 | contig 11410 bp, 15 predicted proteins | sample RifOxyD1_FD_184038 | JGI IMG/M metagenome (GOLD analysis project Ga0208375, IMG submission 184038) | Soil microbial communities from Rifle, Colorado - Rifle Oxygen_injection D1 (SPAdes) | ecosystem: Environmental > Terrestrial > Deep subsurface > Rock core/Sediment | place: Rifle, Colorado... | reverse complement strand
CGGCAGCAGCATTCATAATATCTTACAATGGAATAATGACACAGAACCACTGGATACAAGTCAGCATGATATTATCGAGGGAGATTCTTTCCGCTCCTTTTGTGATCTACAGCCGCATAGCGAATAACGGAAAGATCCCTCATGCAAAATTCATAGGAAAGCTGACAACATTCATGCAGGGAGTTTCATTCCCTTTGGTAATTATGGGAATATTCTACGATAAATTCGAGTTTTCAATATACTTGGCGATAGCGACAGGTATAATAGGGATACTGTCAGGACTGCAAAATGTAAAAGATTTATCTGAAAAATAAATATTTTTATTTGATAAAGCGAACATTAATAACACATAATTCTTAAAATAATTATTTCTTATCTTCAATCTCTTTATTAATATTTTTCAAAAATTCATCAATCTTGACTTCTCCAAGTATTTGATTATCTCTTGTTCTGACATTTATCGTCTTATTCTGCATCTCCCTATCTCCAACAACAAGAATATAATTAAAGTGCTGGATCTCTGCATCCCTGACTTTTTTAGGAGTTGATTCTACTCTTTTGTCAGTCTCAACCCTGAACCCCGCTTCAAACAATCTTGCATAAACTTCATCTGCATAAGGAATGTGCCTGTCCGCAATAGGTAATATCTTAATCTGATTTGGATTCAGCCAGAGAGGAAATTTACCCGCATACTGCTCAATCAGTATTCCTAAAAATCTTTCAACCGAACCTAAAATTGCCCTGTGAATCATTACAGGAGTTTTCTTTGTTCCGTCTTTGGCCTCGTAAGTCGCTTCGAATCTTGCAGGCATTGAAAAATCAATCTGGATTGTTCCGCACTGCCAGTTTCTTCCAAGTGCATCCTTGATGTTAAATTCAATTTTAGGGCCGTAAAAGGCACCCTCTCCGGGCTTTATCCTGTGCAGCAATTTTCTCGCTTCAACTGCCTTGAACAAGGCATTTGTTGCTATATCCCATGCTTCCCTGCTTCCCATAGCTTTTTCAGGTCTTGTCGCAATAAACGTTTCAAAATCAAACCCAAATGTTGAATAAACTTTTTTAGCATAATCAATCATATCTAAAATTTCATCCTGCATCTGCCCCTCTGTGCAGAAAACATGGGCATCATCCTGTGTAAATGCCCTGACCCTGAACAGCCCGTTCAGAACTCCTGAAAGTTCATGCCTGTGCACAAATCCAAATTCAGCATTCCTTAATGGAAGTTCTCTGTATGAATGAAGCCTTGATTTGTAAATAAGAAGACCTCCTGGACAGTTCATTGGTTTTACTGCAAAGTCTCTTTCATCAATCTTTGAGAAATACATGTTTTCCTTGAAATTGTCATAATGTCCTGAAAGCTTCCATAATGACTGGTCTAAAATCATAGGAGTTGCTATCTCATTATATCTTCTCAGTTTGTTCTCTTCTCTTGCAAGATTGATAAGAGCCTCATACAGTATTTTTCCTTTTGGATGCCAAAAAATGGAGCCGGGGCTTTCTTCATGGACAGAAAATAAATCCATGTCTTTTCCTATCGTTCTGTGATTTCTTTTTTCTGCTTCTTCAAGCATTTTCACATAATTATCAATATCTTTTTTATCAGTAAATGAAATGCCGTATATCCTCTGCAATGATTTATTCTTTGCATCTCCTCTCCAGTAAGCAGAGGATATTTTTGTTATCTTGAACGACTTTATCATAGAAGTATTTGGAACATGAGGTCCGCGGCATAAATCAATAAACTTTCCCTGCTTATATGCCGTTATTTTTTCTTTATCTGCAATCTCTTTGATTAATTCTGTTTTGTAAGCATTGTCTTTGAACATTTTCAAAGCTTCTGCCCTTGTTAATTCGACTCTTTCTATCGGAACTTTTCTGTCAGCAATTTCCTTCATTCTCTTTTCTATTTTTTCAAGGTCAGAAGGAGTAAAAGGAGAGTGCTCAATATCATAATAAAATCCTTCTTCAACGACAGGACCGATTGTTAATTTTGCTTCAGGGAATAACTCAACAACTGCATTTGCTAGTAAATGAGCAGAAGAATGCCTGAAGATCTCAACACCTTCTCTGTCTTTGAAAGTCAATATCCTGATTTTAGAATTCTTTTCTATTGGAATGGATAAATCCTGTATTGTTCCATTGACTTCAATAGCCAAAGCTGCCATAGCCAGCCTTTCTCCTATCTTCTTGGCTATATCTAAACCAGTTACTCCTTTTTTGAACTCCTCACCCTTACCATCGGGCAAAGTAATCTTTACCATAATTATAGGCATTTAGAAGCTTTATTTAAAGGTTTTGCTCGAATTGACTCTATCCCGAAAGTCGTTATCACCATTACTAATACTTGATTGAAAGTTAGCGTCAGGTGTGAGTGATAGATAAATAAGAATAAACTGAGTTGAGGGGGTTGCAACAGCGTAAGCTGTGCACAGCTCGACTTTGTCGAGATTGTGTCCCTTGCGGGGTTTCAGCGATACCCGATCTGAACTTTGTTCAGATGGGCACAGCTCGGCTATGCCGAGATTGTGTCAGATAAGTTAGAATTACATCGCGAACGATGCTAACTTTTCGTTTAGTTATTAAAATGAAGATAATCCGGAATGGGTGCGGCACAGTAACCTAGTCGGTGCTAACGACAAATCGCAGATTTGGGATAGAACCGCTCGAATTACTTAATGACAACCATTGACCTGGCCGTTCTGAGGATTATAATACAGTCCTGTCTCAGGATGATAATTCATCGCTATCTCTTTCATGCTTGCTTTCTTCAGCGCAGCTACTGCCCGCAAGACCAGCTCATACTCAGGCAATTCTCTTATATCAATCTGATATTGAGTTCCTTCCATCACGCTTTGGGCAAGGGTATTTAGTTCCTGGACATGATTGTTGAACATCATCCTTGATGCTTTTACTCCGGAAATTCTGAGATTCTCTTCTGTCAGGATATTGATAGAGATATCTGTCTTCACGGAGTCTGCTGTGATTCCAGCATTAGTAGTTACTTTATCCTCCAATATTTTATCAGAAACTGCTGCACCACCACTCATATAATTTTTTACGGCTGCTCACTATATAAGTATTTTGTTACCACGATAAAGTGTGACGACAGCATTTTTTCTGCAAAAAACAAAATTTATATAAACAAGGATTAAATAAAAAATCACATGACAGCACAGACAATAGATGATTTAGTCAATGTTGAATTTGATGTTCCGAATATCCTGACGATTGATCTCTATAAATTATATGAAGCATACTGCAAAGTCTCCAAAACCGCATACTTTCAGGAGGACTGGAGATATCTCAAGACGGAAGGATGGCATAAATTCATAGAGGAAGGCGGGCTGAAATACAATAATTTTACCATAGAAAACGTAAAAGAAACAGACGAGATTACCGGCTCAGAAAAAAATTCTGGAATAAGAATAATAGTGCCTAACAACATCAATATAAAAGATGAACTGCTGTGGGCGGGAACATTATATTTTGAAAGCAAAAAAACTCTGCATGAAGAAATATGCGATTAACAATTCACTTCAGATGGATCTCTAATATATCTTTGTCCTTCATGACATGATCCAGCATGAATTTCTGTCCCGGAAATTTTGATGATGGACCCCATACTCTCGCGAATTTGAATTTGGTAACGAAATCCTTGTGCAGACGTTCACAGACATCCTTTATTGTTGATTTCTGCTTTACAATCATCGGTTCTGCCATATCAGCATCTTTTCCTGTTTCTTTCAGATAAAGCCTCATAAGTTTCAGCCTTTCAAAGATAAGTTCTTTCAGCCTATCCATGTTTACATTGTCCTGCGCAGAGATGAACAGGTCCGGATTGATCTCCTTGTTTATCTTTTCGATTTGCGATTCGTTCAAGACATCCAGTTTTGTAATCGCTGTCACAGCCGGAAGATATATCTTGTTTCCTTCGACCGCATCGATAAACTGGTCTATTGTCGGATTGCTTCTAAGAACGACATCTGCATTATTGATCTTGAATTCTTTCATTATATCTTTTATCGTCTGATCATCTAAATCAGTCTTGACTGTCCTTCCTATCTTTATACCATCTTTTGATTTTTTTGCGATTTTAATGACAGGAATATTTTCATTGACCCGGACTCCTGAATCGTAAATTTCTTTCAGGATTGCATTGTAGTGCTCCGGTTTCTGCCCGTCAATCAAGATTAATATCAAATCTGCATTTCTTATCACAGCGAGAACTTCTTTTCCTCTTCCTCTCCCGGATGCTGCTCCATGGACTATTCCCGGCAGATCAAGAATCTGGATTGTCGCTCCGTTGTATTTCATAACTCCCGGAATGCAGGTCAAAGTTGTGAACTCATATGCAGCGACCTCGGATTTTGCTCCGGTTATTGCATTCAGGACAGTAGATTTACCGACACTTGGAAAACCCAGAATAACAACGGTTGCATCCCCTGATTTCTTTACAGAATAACCCTGAGTTCTTGGACCTTTTGATGCTCTTTTTACGACATCGTCTTTGAGCTTGGCAAGCTGAGCCTTGTACTGGCCTATCGCACTCTGTGTCTTCTTATTGTATTTAGTCTTGGATATTCTTTCTTCCAAGTCTTTGATGCTTTCCTGTATTCCCATGGGATAAGCTAAAAGAAACCCCTTTAAAAAGATTTGGTGGAAGTGGACTTTTGAGTTGAGCCGGCGCTAACTTTTTGTTTTGTAATCAACGAATAAAATTCGGCATGGGTGCGGAATAAGAGTCGATGCTAACGGCAAATCATGAGATTTGGGATAGAACCCTGAAAATAAGGTTAAGTCAACTCTGTTGTGCTGTCGGCTCGGCATGTAATGATGCAGCAGTCAGAAGCCGCTGAAGTCCCGTAGGGAGCGTCCCCTTCAGCTTATTTTCAGATGCAACTAATGATGCCTCGCGAAATGACAGCACAACACAATTAAGTTGACATCGCCGAAAATGAAAAGACTTTAATATCAGTTAGAATATGAGCTGCCAATGACAATAACACTTGAACGGCAGATAGAACAGATGCTTGCTTTGCACAAAGGATGGGATGATAGAGAAGCTCTTCCGATAAAAAGGGAAACAATCGACAAGGCCCTCAAATACATGCCTTTGATGGAAGAATATGTACATAATATGCTGAACATAAAACTTGGGCAGCCAAGCCTGACTGCCTGCACAGACGGAAGTGTCGATCTTCACTGGAATTCAGATGAATATGAATTGATTATGAACGTTCCTGAACGCGCACTGCCTGCAACATACTACGGCGATGACAAACACAGGTCTAAAGTTCTAAAGGGAAACTTCCCAAAATACCAATAACTTTTATATAGCCCAGATGCAAAATAAGTGTTATGAAACAGGTTATATTGGTAAGAAGTGATTTAAAGCTGCCAAAAGGAAAGATGGCAGCGCAATGCGCCCATGCTGCAGTCGAAGCTGAAATAAATTCTCCGAGAAAGAAGGTTGAAGAATGGCTTAATGAAGGGATGAAAAAAATTGTTCTTAAGGTCAAAGATTTAGATGAACTGAAAAAGCTTGAAAAATCAGCGAGGGCTGAAAAATTAGTTGTTTCTGTCATAGTTGATGCCGGGTTGACAGCGGTAGAGCCTGGAACTGTAACTTGTGTAGGGATAGGTCCAGACGAAGATGTTAAAATCGATAAGGTAACTGGCCATTTGAAGATGTTATAGGGTAACGTTCTGCTATTTTTGGCGTCATAAAGAAATAATCCTTCTTATCTTTCAGGTATTCGTCTGAATAGATTCTATCAGAAGGAACAAACTCAACTGAAATAAGTCTTCCGTGAGGTTCGTGAACTTTAACTAATGGTGAACATAAGAAAAATAACGCTCTATCTTCTTTCTTTATCACATCTTCTAAAACTTGCTCTATTCTTACTTGCCAACCTGTTTGATCCAGAATTGAATTTGCAAATTGCCCTCTTGTTATTTCAGTTCCTTTGAACTTTACCCTCGGAAGCGCCCATCTTCCTGGAGTTTGTCTTGTTGTTTTATTGGGATTATTGATTATCTTCCTGCCAAGCAGAACTGTTTTATCCTGTTCAATCAATGAATATGCAACTGCTCGTTTGTAGTCCATAGAAGTGCTTTTTAATGCTTATTTATATTCGTTTCCAAGTAACCTTTAAATACTAAATACTTCAAGTTTATCTCATGGACCCGGAGCAGGCTTTAATCAACGAAAGGCTCAGCAAATTAAAGGAGATAAAGAGCTGGAAAATCAATCCATATCCGTACAAATACAGTCCTACTCACCATGCAGATCAGATTAAGAATTCTTTTGCAGGATTAAAACCCGAAGAAAAGACAAAAGAAATTGTCTGTGTCGCTGGAAGACTTCTTACAAAAAGAGATATGGGAAAGATCGCTTTCGCAACTGTATCTGACCAGTCCGGAACAATACAGTTATTCGCAAAAGAAGATTTGATGAAGGACAGCTATAAATTATTCAGGAAAGTTGATTTGGGGGATTTTGTGGGTGCAAAAGGAATCATATTCAAGACAAAATCAGGAGAGATAACGGTCGAGGTCAAAGAATTTATTTTATTGTCGAAATCATTGAGGCCGCTGCCTGAAAAATACCACGGAATAAAGGATCCTGAGGTTAAATTCAGGCAAAGATATTCGCATTTGGCAACGGACAAGGCAGCAAGAGATATTTTGATAACAAGAAGCAGAATAATCTGTGAAATAAGAAAAGTTCTTGAGGAAAAGAATTTTATCGAGGTTGAAACGCCTATTCTGCAGCCGCAATACGGCGGAGCAAACGCAAAACCGTTCAAGACTCATCATAATGTCCATGATATGGATATGTACCTAAGAATTTCTCCTGAACTTTATCTTAAAAGGCTTTTAGTAGGAGGATTTGAAAGAGTGTTTGAGATAGGAAGAAGTTTCAGGAACGAAGGGATTGACCACTCTCATAATCCGGAATTTACAATGCTTGAGCTTTACCAGGCATACTCAGACTATAATGATATGATGGAGCTGACCGAAGAAATATATGAAAAGGTTGCGAAAAAGATTTTTGGAACAACAAAAATTAAATTCGGGGATAAAATAATAGATGTAAAAAGACCATGGAGAAGGATTTCCATGGTCGAAGCGATAAAACAGAATACAAACATAGGGGATATCTCAAAACTTGACGATTCTGAGATAAAAGACATTCTTAAGACATATAACATAAGATATGATAAGGAATACATAAGAGGCTTGGCGATAGAAGCGATATTCGATGAATTGGTGCAGGACAAACTAGTCCAGCCTACTTTCATAACAAATCATCCCCGAGAAACCACCTGCCTGTGCAAGCTTGACAGGAAAAATCCAAATTTTCTTGAAAGATTTGAAGCGTTCGCTTTAGGGATGGAGCTGGGAAATGCTTATTCAGAATTAAATGATCCTATCGAACAAAAATTCCTTCTTGAAGCGCAGGCAAAACAGTTGAGAGCAGGAATGGAAGCTCACCCAATGGATGAAGATTTCATTAAAGCGATTGAGACCGGAATGCCTCCGACAGGGGGACTTGGATTAGGGATAGATAGGATGGCGATGATGCTGACGGGAAATGAAAGCGTAAGGGACGTGATTGCTTTCCCGACAATGAAGAACATCAAACCTGATTCTCATCCTCACGAAGGAGAAAAGAAGAAAGATTCTAAGAAACCTGTTAAGATTTAGCTCTATTTTGTTTGGCACAACATTTAAATATAATACCCACTAATAAGAATTATGACATTTATAGCCAAAACATATTGCGGACTCTGTCATGGCACAGGAGTCTTTCTAAAAAATATTTGTCATATATGCAAAGGCACAGGCAGAGTTGATGATGAACCAGCAAGTTCATCCAGAAGTGATGATGATTCTAAACGCGTAACTCCTGCTACGGAATATTCCGATAGAGCGGGCGGTATACGTATTGATGACTGGCCAGATAATAATGAGTATGGTCGCGGCGGATGGAGTTAAATTTACAATAATTGCGCGTTTCTTGAAATTTTAATTAGCCAATATCAAATAAGGCCCAGTCATGTCAAACATTCTTTCCATTATTGTTATTCCGTGATGCATGACATAATATTCGGCAGGCGTTGGACTTTTATTCTCGACTATATCGTGGGCGTCCTTGACAATCTCTCTTCTTGTCTTGTCTATCGCAATAAACTTGTTGATATCATATTTGTAAAATCCTTCATAGAATAATCTCACGATACCGTTCACTTTCTCAAGGATATTTATCACTTCATCACTTATCTCTGCTTTTTTTCCTGAGTCTCTTAATGCATAGAGATTGTTGCACATGAAATTGTATTCATCTGCAATATTTTCAATCTCCTCGATTATATAATAAATCGGGCCTATCTTGCTGAATGTCTCAGAACCCCATTTATTCAATGAACGCCTGCAGACTGTGGTTAATCTGTTGTTTGGCTCTTCGAGCAGCGCTGTTTGCGATAGATGGCTTAGTGCCTTAAGCTTAAGCGACATCAAAGCTTCATCGCCCATGGAAAGCAAAAGTAAAAATGCCCTTCTCAGAAGATTATCAAATTCGGTTATGCTTCCGGAAGTAATTAATCTAACAACACAGCTTTTCGGAGTCTGGGATACAACTTCATACCCGACTGTCTCTGTCAGAATTATTTTTCTGACTGTATTTGCCATGTCTGAATTAGAATACCTTATCTTTATTTCATCGACCCCTCTTTTGTATAATGCAAAAAGATATTTTTTAAGCAAAGTACCCATCTCATCGGCATTTATCTCCTTTGTCTCCATCGTAGAGACAGCTTTTCCTGTATTGACAATCAGCTTATGACCGTCTTCAAGAACATCTAATTCATCTCCTTTCTTTACGGAATTATGATCGACCCACTTTGCCGGCAGACTGACAAGCAAAGTTCTTCCTGCGAGCTGTATGACGCTTCTTTTCATTTTTTCAAAAATGTACGAATATTGCTAAAATCGAACAATGTTCGCCTTAATCCCCCAAACTATGTTGTTTTCTCGAAGTTTATATACTTTACTGAAATATATACATTTTCTTTTATATATATTGTTTATACGCAGTTTATATATAGTTTGTCTGCTCTATATTCTTCAGAAAACAGGGAGGTGTTTAACATGAAAGAAGCTGATTTTGAGGAGGAAATGATAGATATGATAGACATTGAGGAAGATGAGTCTTTCGTCAACGAAGAAGAACTCCTTGAAGAAGATGAGATTGATGCTATAACAGAAGCCTTTTTACGAGGCTATAAAGCTGCTTAATACTTTGCCATCATCCACGAGCGATGGATAAAAAAGAAGAATAAGAGTTGGAGGGGACGCTCCCTGCGGGACTCCAACGATATGTGATAAAAACAGTTTACATCGCGAGTCGATGGCAAACGTCACTTAATTTTCTTGCCTAGACGCCTCCTCGGAAGAGGAGGTTTTTATTTTTTGCAGAATTTATCTACCTGTTTTCTAAGCTGTGAAAATGTAAATGGCTTGCTTAAATAAAAATTCAGAAGGTAAAGTGCTTCCTGAGGAAAACTATCGCTTGTTCCTATAATCGGGATATCTTTGTAATCAGCATATGCCGGGTTCTCTCTGACTTCTTTTGCAAATTTATAACCGTCTATTTGCGGATGTTTATGGTTATAGTCCAAAAAGATAATATTAAAATCTGGCACAGAAGCAAGAAGCTCCAATCCTTTTATTCCATGTTCTGCTGAAATCACTTCATGCCCTTCATCAGCCAGAACCCTGCTGACAAAATCACGAAGATTTTTCTCATCATCAATATGGAGTATTTTTGCCACTTTATTCTCCCTCAATTTCCGCCTTCAATCTGTCTGCATGCCCCTGCCTGTCTAAGATTAAGTATAAGTATGATGCAGCGATTAATGCTTCATAAGATGCTGCTTCAGAAATGGCTTCTTTCAGCTCTTTTGGAAGAGGTACATCAAAACTGTCTGTTACATAATCAAGCGATCTTTTTTTGGCACGAAATGCGAAATGTTGTATAAAACCATGAATCAGTGGATTGCTTTTTTTTATCCACGGCAGCAATGTATCAATGCTGTGCTTGAGCTCATTTTTATTCGCAATATCGTGATCCAGGGCATGCATGAGGCCTTTGCTGATTATCGGCAAAGTTGTATCATCAAATTGTGCCATTATTTACCTCGTAAATTCTCTCCACTTCTCAGTCTTCTTCCATTTCTTTCCGTTTTCGTCTGAATCTGGTATGTAAGCAAAATTCTTTATGTTGTGCAATCTTTTGCGTCTTGGCATGATTTCATCCGTCAAGCACACGCTCTTTTTTAACAATAATGAAAATTAATGAAAATATTTAGCCCATATCTTGTCTGATGCTTTATAGTAGAGCTCATTAATCTTTCTCTTCCAGCTTCCTGGGACATAATTAAAGACCTTGCCGTCTGCACCGACTTCTAAGACTATCTTTCCGTCATTAAAAACAACAATGTGGCCGTCATTATACTGTCTCATCTTTAAAGATGAGCTTGTTAATTCATGTCCGCCATCTTCCGGCCATAGTGACCTGGTGAACCTGCCAAGATTTCTTGGGATAGATTCGACTTTAGATATAAAATACTGAAGCTCAGCTTTAGCATCCAATGAATCTTCTTTTCTTTTCATATTAATACCTCGAAAATATTCTTTTCATCTGCTCTGCAAACTTTGTATTTACAACCTTTCTGTCCGTTTCAAACATTCTGCCATGCCTGTCAAATCTTGGTGAATTCATCTGGTAATACATTACTACAGTATTAGGATCAATTCTTCCGTGATATGGAACGTAAACATATCTTTTAGACGGCTGTCTGACATCAGACATGAATCTTTCAGTATGTCTTGACGGAGCAAGAGATACTCTCTTGAACATGCTGTTTTTTTCACTTCTTGAATATGGATTCATTTCCATGTGTTCTGCCTCAAATTTATTTGGAACAGATGCTGAATCTATCCTTGCATCTGCGTCAAGCATCGCGCATGCGTTATGCAACACGCCCTTCAAATCAGATGATTTGGCAAAATCTAAGAAATAAGGATTTTTTCTTCCATTGAAAAGTACAGCCATAAGATAAATGGCCTCAGTCCAGTTGATGAACGGCAATATATCCTTCATAGAAGGCATTTCTTCAAATCCATGGCACGCTGATTCGATAGTCTCTGCACGAGCCATTATATTTGGACCGCAAATCTTCAGAATGTAGTCAAGAGACGGTGCCCTAATCTGCTGCGCAGTTTTCAAAAAAGAATCCTCTACAGCTTCTCCAAGCGGCAATATTCCCTGGTTAACAATTACTGGCGTCATAATGTAATATGGTGGACGGTTTTGGGTATATAAATCTTTCTATTTTGTAGTTAC
>Ga0208375_1004270_pt1 | contig 11410 bp, 9 predicted proteins | sample RifOxyD1_FD_184038 | JGI IMG/M metagenome (GOLD analysis project Ga0208375, IMG submission 184038) | Soil microbial communities from Rifle, Colorado - Rifle Oxygen_injection D1 (SPAdes) | ecosystem: Environmental > Terrestrial > Deep subsurface > Rock core/Sediment | place: Rifle, Colorado... | reverse complement strand
GCTTTACCTCAGGAATTATCTTTAAAATCCTGCTTAGAATTTGCTCTCTTCTTCTCATTTTAATACCCTTTCAAATTCTTAAATATATATTAGAAACATATTATTAAACTTGTGGTTTTAGATTCCGATGTGTTATCCCGAAATTATTTCATAAGGCTGATTTAATTTTAATCTTTTCATATAGAATATATGCTTTTAGATTATAAATATTCGAATTCAATTATTAATCTTTTGGTTTTTAGTTTGAACCATAACAAAAATGATATTATAGATGCTGATATTGCTATGAAAAAATTAAGTAATGATAAATTAAATAAAATTGTTGGACTGTTAACTTTTATTGAAATTATTGATATTATGGGTATTATTGCTGAAGCAAGAGCAACACTTAAAATAACATCTAACGGAAGAAGTTTTATCTCTAATTTTAAAATTAAGAAAACTATCTCAAATAATATCCCTAACAGGGTTAAAATTATTATTTTATTCTGACCAGTGATATCTAAGTTACCTAAAGTACTTGTGAAAATTGAGGCTGTTAATCCAAACAAAGCAGCTGTCCCTGCCCTTCTCACTAAATAAACTAGAAAAGTTAAAATAAAGATAAAAAAGAAAAAAGATAGGATATAATTATACTGAGGGTGGTTAAAAAAGCTAATTATTAAGTCTATGATTAGATAAATAACTGAAAAGCTCATGATTATTATTAAATCTTTTATTCTAAATCTTTTGAAACTTTCTATTGCTATCATTTTATATTTAGTTAAAATTTTTAGGTTTTATAACCTAAACGACAGAATCGCTCTATCTTTTTTTTAATTTCTTTTTCTTAATATTTTTTCTTATGCTTTTCAAAAAACTGTAAGAATAAATTGAAGAAAGGATTCCTACAATTAGGGCTATAAACAATCCTGTATACCAAAGAATTCCCATCAATTCTGAACCCTCTAAGTGATATAAAAACATGAATCCAACCGATAGGAGGAATAAAATCAAGAATATCCCTAATAATAAAATGCCCCTCCTAAAAGGTCCTTCTCCTGTGAATTTGAAGAAGGCTCTTAATCCTAGGATTACTGCTATAAGTATTAGGATAAAGGCGATGATGCTAGATATTTGTGTAACTAAAATTAATACATCAGCCATATCCGTACTCCTCCGCAATATTTGTAAGGACTAAAGCTTCTTTAATAAGAATAATCGCACCGACCATGATTATAAAATGCCCTACGGTTTCCAATCCCATTTCAAAATTTGAAAGATCACCGACAGTATGAACAAGGATACCAATAACAAAAATACATATGGAAATAAGTTTTAATTTTAAAAATCTCTTAAGTTCATCTAGGTCTGCGGTACGATACTCAAAATAAGATAGAACAACAAAAACTGCACCTAAAAGTAGCAAGGAAATAAAGGAAACTATTATAATCGCCTCTGCCATATGATTATTATTTACTTTTCTATTTATAAATTTTCTTATTAAAATGGTGATGTCCTAAATATCAAGATTAGTTCATTTTTTATTTTTGAATATAATTGCTTCTAAAATTGGCATTTGAGATTCAATTATGTTTACTCTCCCCCTATAATTCTCCATTTTAATATTGTATAGGCTAATGCTCAGACTTCCTTTACTAAGCGCGTCAGTTTGTGCTTTTTTCATTAAATCAGTTAAAGTTTCTAATTCAATTTTATAATTTCTTAATTTGGATCTCGTGCTAAATATTTTGTATTTTTCAAATGAAAATAAACCTAATATAATTAAAACTATTAATCCTGTAATTGACTGCCACCAATACCTTTCAAAGAAATTTTGAGTTAATGATAAAACTTTTATATATTCACTATCTGCTTTATTTAAGGATCCTTGGCTTTCTTCTAATAATTGCAATGCTTCTTCGTATCTTTCTTCATTTAAGGCTTCCATTGCTTCGATTAATGTTTGATTTGATTCTTTCACATTTATTTCTTTTTTATCTGATTGAGAGGTCTTTTGTTCTAACAATAATATTTTATCCCTTATCTCTAATGCTTGCTTTTTTCTTTCTAAAATAGAATTTGAGATTTCTATAGATTTTGACCTGTTTTTTGGCATTCTTTCATCTGATGGAATGGAAGTAAAATCCTCCAAAAGCTTTTGAGAGTATTCAAATCTTGAAGGGTCCTGTATTTGATTAAATTCATTTCTTAGTGCCGGAAAATCGTTTCCAAAGAAATATTTTTTTGAATCTCTTAGCATATCATTAAAGAAGTTTGTTGTGAAGCCTTCATTTCTTAAGTTTGTGATTGCTACTTCCGCTTCTAATAGTTTATCCAATGCTGTTGCGGTTTCTTCCTGTAAAAAAGTTTCTTTTATAGCTAAACCCGTTATACTTTCTTTAAAGAATAAAACCCCCATTAACGAAGCAATTAGTAAAATTGTACTAATTATCAACATTTGTTTTTCCGCTTTCATTTTATCCAAATACTAATTTTATTCCTTTTTGAATATTATTTTCTATATCATTTTTATTGGGCGTCATTTCTATATTTTTTGTTATTTTTGCTTCTTTACTTTCTTGTTTTTGAATTTCTTCATAAGCAACCGGGAAGCGAGTTTTAAGGTCTTTTTCTGAGAGTCTCTTAATCTCTGGTTTTCGTTCTGGCTTAATATCCGGCTCAGGCTTAATTTCTTGGTCTCTGTCTAGAAGATGAAGCAAATCAAATTTTTCTAATAATATTATTGTTGATGCTAATTTATTTATTCTGTAATCCAACCAAGAATCTTTCTTTATTTTCTTAGGTGCCTTTGTGATTAAATTATCTTTTTCTCTTTTTGAATAAGGCTTTGGTTTTGAGAACAAATTTTCCAAATAATCCATTAATTCTGAGATTTTTCTTAGGATTATATGTTTTTTTGAGAATTGTTGTCTTCTTAATTCGTTCTCTAATAGTGCTTCCTCTTCTTCTATTTCTATCAGTCGCTCTTTATCTATTTTGTCCTCTCTTATAAACTGCTCTTTGGTGATTTTTTTATTAATGAAGTAGTTTCTTTGAGCCTCCTTTAACAATTCCACAACTTCATCATATTCTCCCTTTAGATTTTCCACCTCTTTTTCTGTCTTGATCAAGCTAGCTTTCTTGTTTCTTAATTTAGCCCTTAACGTCTTTATTTTATCTAATCTTGTTTCAAACTCAAGTGCAGATTTATGATATTGTGATTGGGACATCTCCTTTTTCTGGAATGTTTTTACTTGTATTTCTTTCATTAAATCTAAGATTATGGATTCCTCTTTTGTTAGGTTTCTTAGTCTTTGAGCTATTATCTTAACAACCAACCTTCTATAAACTAATATTGATGATATTGTTAATCCTATAAATCCAAGGATTAAAGCCCACCAATAACTCAGTATAAATAAGAATATGTTTATTTTTCCTTTTGTTTCTAATAGGTAATTTAGTTGAGCTTCTTTCGCTCTCTCTAAAGCGGTATTATAATCTTCAGAATTAAATGCTATCAGTGCTAATTGCAATATCCCCTCCGTTTCAGGAACTGACAAATAAATATCTTTTATCTTTACTATCTTATTCTGGATCTCATTGATTAAATTATTGGATTCAAATGCATTATCCCTAGCTCTTAGAATCTGCTCGACTATGGCTTTAGATTCTTTTAATTCTCCAGAATCAAACAATTTTTGTGCTTGGGACAGAAGCTCTTGAGTTTTCTTTATCGGAAAACTGGCATTCTTCATTTCCTGGATTGCAGCTAATGCCTCTTTTAGGCTAGTTTCTAATTCTGTTTTTTTTACTTCTTCTACCATCAATAACAGTGTTCTAAACTCCACTAGCTGTTTGGTTGTGAATCCAGCTATATTTGGATCTAATGCTGATATATCCGCTTCTATTTTTAGAGTTAAATTATAATTTTCCTGAATTAGATAAGCGGGTGCGAATATGTTTAATGTATAATTTATTTCTTCTCCGAAATTTAATTGGTTATTATAAGAGGAGGTTTTTAAATCTCTAAGATTAACTAATGCCCCCCCTTCATCTAATCCTTTGAATGTGACCGCCGTGTCATTTTCTCCATTACTATCCAAATCGATATTTTTTGTTTCATTTAAACTTAATTCTATTGTTACTGGATTGGAGCTTATAGTTAATGAGATTTTATTATCTGTTATAAAATTTAGCAGGGCTGTGTGGTATACTAATCCCTTAATGTAAAACATTCTCTCCTTTTTTGGTTCTAGTTTTAAATCTATACCTCTGAATATTTCTTTAGGGGACTCTATTGTTATATACTGTGATAGGAAACCCTCTATAGATAATTTAATATTTTTTAATATGGAATTCTCATAAACATTTGAAATCGTCAGTGGTGTGTTCCTTTCCTCCCCCCTTAATATCTCTATAAATCCTGTTGTGTAGAGTGTTTCTCCTCTTCCGGCTCTAACAACTACCCCTCCTACCGCTGCACTTACAGTTGGGGATGGCGATGCTGATGATACAGAAGCACTTATGATTGATGTTCCTAATTCTGCCGGGGGTGATGCCACTGTTACAGTTATTACATCTCCGAAAATTAAATTTAAATTCTCCAAGTCAGAACCAGATTCATTCAATCCTGTTGAATTTACGATTACATCAAATGTACCTGTAGTTGCGTTATTGGGTATTGTTACTGTTACCTGATTTGATTCTGAATCCCCGTTTTCAAATAATGCTAAATTGGTAATATTTCCATTGTCTCCTAATGAAGAAGTTATCTCCCATTCCTCTGGTACAGTTATAAAAAATGTTACATTGGTTGCGTTTCCTGTTCCTGTATTATTCAAGTCTGCTTCAAATTCTACTTCTGTATCTCCTCTAGTTACTGTTCTACTTTCATCTAGTGGATTTGTGAATGATGCTACTAATACTGGCTGGTCTTGAGCTACCACTAAAATTGCAGAGGTTGTTAGATTAGACGGGGATGCGCTTCCGTCTGCTGTTGTTGTTAATGTAATCTCTGTTGTTCCTGAAGTGGATCTTGAAGCATTAACATCTAAATAATAAGTATTTGAATAAGCTATATCTACATTATTTGTTGTATCGTTGAAATAAGTTTCACTATAATCTGAAGATGTTGTTAATGTTCTCGTATCGTCTCCTGTATTGTTTAATGTTAATATCCCCAGACTTAAATTTTCATTTAGATTGGCTACTGTAACTCCTAAACTATCTGGGGTTCTATCCCACGTGTTCTCTGCTGCTATTGAAATGTTAATTTCAGCACTAATATTATTGTTATTTAAAGTATCATTTGCAAATAATCTTAGGAAGTAAGTATCTGTATCTGTTGCGTTGAAAATTGCATTATAATCAGTTCCAGAATCGTATGCCATTGTTAGGTTTGTATATGTAGACTCGGAGCTTGTCCTATATTGAAGTATAACTGTATCTACCCCAACAACTAAATCTGTCACATTTGCTGTGACTGTAATATTAACCCCTGGATCCAAATCTGCTGCTGTTGATGGGGAGGTTGTTAATGAACCAAATACCGGATGGGAAGTATCTATCCTTAGATTCCTTGATATACTGGAATTAGAATTTGCATAATTATCTAAACATGTGACGTTCCATTCATATAGATTATCTGTTAATCCTGTTAATTGCAGATTAGTTAATGTTCCATTTAATGTTGTTGAGTTAGTCGCTTCTATGTTATTGTTTAATCTTAACTGGCAACTTAATGAAGTGGACAAATCATCAAAGGCTGTAAAGTTGAAATCTATTGCTGTTGAAGTTGTGTTGAACTCATCTTCTGGCTGGTTCAATGTTATTTCCAGCGGCTCTAGAAAATCCCCTATTGTGAAGTTTGTTCGTTCAGTTGAGTTAAAATTATTTCCTGTATCATTTGCAAAGAATGTTACATTATAATACCCACTTAAGTCTGTAATATTAAAACTAATGTTGTAATAATCTTGCTGTGTTAGATTTTCTAATCTTAAATCTTGTACAACTGTTTGATTTGGCAGAGTTACATTGATATATATTGAATCTACTCCTAGATTATCAGTTATATTAGCTGCGATTTCTATTTCTGTGTAATTATCAAAATTTGTGTCTGGTGCGGGCTGTAAATTAAAAACTTCTGGTAGTGTTAAATCCCCAATGCCGAAAGTCATTGACTCTGTTGAATTTATATTATTTGAAGTATCATTTGCTATTATTAAAACTGTGTAACTTCCTAGCAAATCTGTTGTTGTATAATTAAATTCAAATGTAACTGTTGTTAGAGAAAGATTATTATTCGTTATATTTGTTAATATTACTTCTGAGATTGATGTGTTTGGCAATGTTATATTTGCTAATGTGGAATCTACTTGAATATCATCAGTAATGTTAACTGTTATTTGTACTACTTCTCCCACTGGAAAAACAGCTGTTGAATTTGGTGGTTCTATGAATATTATTGGACTAGGGTTTATTATATCTCCGATACCAAAAATTGAAGATTCTGTGTCGTTGATATTATTATGGATGCTTGTATCATTAGCTATTATTTGAACGGTATACACCCCATTTGAATCGGTTATTGAAAATAAACCCTCATAAACTCCGTCAGAATTTGTATCTGTTAAATTAATTAAATCTGATGTTGAGCCATTTGATAGAGTCACATTGGCCAGCACATCTGAGATTACTGTATTGTCAGATATAGTTACGTTAAAGTTTATTATGTCATTTTGATTATAACTGGACTGGTTGAAACTAATTGAATTTACATTCGGATTAGGGTCATATCTATACCAATCAAAGCTGAAGCAATTAGCGTTATTAACACACCAGCTATCTTCTGCTGCCTGATAGAATGAAGAGTCCCATGATGAATTTGAGAGGTATTTAATCACTCTTAATGCTGTATTTGTTGCTGCCCCCCCATCATTAGTTATTGTCAATGCAAATACTTCATCCGATACTGGATTCTCAACGAATTCTAAACTTTCTAAGGGGTTATCATTAATTCCTATGGCTGAACTTGTTGGTGAATTTTCTAAATCTGAAACTGACCAGCTTATTTTATCATAAGTAACATAAGAAATTGCTTCATCAATGGTACTATCATCGTCTATAAATCCAAACATTGCACCTCCTGTAGAATTCCAAGTACAATCAACTGACAATCTTTCTGCACCTGCAGTTGGTTCCAGAGTTATATCTTCTAATGGCTGACCAGAGGTAATTAAGTCTGTTCCGTTCCATATAGTTATATTTAAATCATTTCCATTATCCACCGCCATTATTCCTATATAATCTGAGGTTGGATCTGAGCAGAGTTTTATGTTAGATATTTCGTTTGTTCCCGATGTTTCCTGCAGGAAAGTTTGAGGCTCCCATGATTCTGAAGAGTTAAAAATCTGATAATATGTTTCATTCGCATTTAATCCATAAACTAAAAGCCCTTCTTGACTATTTTCTTCCCAGGCAAAGTCCCAGTTGAAAGTATTGAAGCTTGTTGCGTCATTGGTTATTGAATTTGATGCATCAAATCCCGTTCCGTTCCATAAAGCTGCAAAAATATCACTATTATCATCTAATACAGAAAGCATAATTTCATCTGAATTTTTTTTAGGTGTCAAAATTATAAATCTTGATTGACCTGTAGCTAATCCTGAACTCATTGTTTGTTCTGAGCTCCAATCTGTCCCATTCCAAGTTCTGTAAAATAAACTAACATCATTGGTATTATCGTCATAAACAACCAAACCCTCCCCACTATGACCTTCATAAGCGATATCGAATCTTCTATTGATTGAAGTTCCTGTTGAGGTTGTTAAGTTAATACTATTGCTCCAATCTGTTCCGTTGAAAATTTCAGCGTAGATATTTAAAGAATCTGTTAAAACTCCTAATATGAATTCCTCTCTTTCGTGATTTGAGATTACCCTAATCCACTCAGCATCATTGTTTACTCCTAACCCTTCTATTGGTAAATCTTCATCTGTGAAATTAGTTAAAGTATTATTCCACTGATCATAAGTTGGGATGCTAGCTGAAGTAGAACCGTTTGAGAACAAAGCTAGACCATAAGAATTATTTGAGTTAAATTCATAATTATCAGCCTCTACAGCAATAGTTAATAGTAACAAAACTAAAATTCCCCCCCCCCTAATTTATTTAATGTATTCATCTTTTTATGTACCAAGCTGTAGATTTTCCTATTATATATGAGTCAATTTTATTTTGTAATTTTAATTTGAGACAATAGCGATCTGCTGTATGCCAAGCAATGTTTAATTTTTTTGAGATTTCTAGTGTAGAAACAGGTCTAGGAGAGATTTTTCTAATATAATCCAGCACTAACTTCTCTGCTCTGTTGATTACCATCCATTTTTGATAAATAATTTTAGTATATAAAAGTTCCTATATTAGTATTATATATTAGAATCATATATTAATTATTAATATTCGCATATTTTAAGACTTGATAATGTAATTCATTTTGAACTAAATATAAATTAAGAAATATTTACACAATGATCACATAATTGGGCTATGGTGGGGATAATCTTATTTGATTGAACTTCATTTAAAGAGATTATAATCCCTAAAAGGTCATTTTGCTTTAATTTGTTAATAATATATGTGGAAAATTTTTGAGAGACACCAAGATTATTGTACATTAATACTGTGCTAATGGAGTCAAAGAAAATATAATCGAATTTTCCAGTATTTATTATATTAGTAATTGTTAAAGATAATTCTGTTAGTGCTTGTGGCCCTTGTGTAAAGATACAATTATCAGCTTCTATTTTCCTGCTTTTTTCAATACCTATTATAAAAAATAAATTAGAGGTATTTATTTTTATTTTTTCAAGCTCAGAAGTAATTTCCTTATAATCCTTATTTAATGAAACATAAACCCCGGTTAATTTTTTTGAAATATTAAGATAGTTAAGTATCTCTTTGTTAACTTCATTATATTTATCTAGTGGTGATACAAAAATACATATTCCTTTATTCTCTGGATATTTTGATAAAGTATTTAGAACTTGAGCTTTAACATTACTTTTCGGCATTTAACTTCTCCCAAAATATTCGTATGAGGTTAAATCTTTAAGTTCTTTTCTTGTCCTTTTTTTCTGGAAACTTCCTGGTTTTTCATAACCCAGACCTATCATTATCGGCACTTGATCTCCTTTATTTAATTTTAAAATTTTAGAAGAAATATTTTGTTCAGGAGTTAAGATACAAGATTGTATCCCCAAAGATGTGGCTTCAAAAACCATACTTAATGCAGGCATTGCTATGCATAAATATGCCTCCATTGTACCTAGTTTATCATTTTTAATACACCTGTGATCGCTGGTTTCCCAACATTCAGAATCCAAAACAAATACTATTAGTAAAGGCGGGTCTGTATGAAATGCACCATAAGAGGCGGAATCTATCATTTTTTTTATTCGCTCTTTGTCCTTTACAACTATAAAGTGCCAAGGCTGAGAATTTGAACAACTGGGGGCCCATCTTCCGGCTTCCATAATTTTTATAATATGCCCCTCATCAACTTTTTTCGTTAAAAACTCATAAGTTGTTTTTCTCGTCCTTGCTATTTTTAAAAAATCTACCACCTTTTTTAATTTTAAATATTTAAATATTTAAATCTTTTTATTCCGACTTAATATCTTCAAATAATTCTTGTTCTGGGTAAACTACAATCCCGTTATCTGTTATCTGCATTGCTACAATTTTCTTTTCATGATCTGCTCCTCTCATTTTTAAAACTTCTATGGCATTTTCTCTGATATTTCCTTTTTTAATGTTATAAAGGACTATAACCCCATCTGCCAGAAATTCTTCCACTCCTGATTTGGAAAATATTGTAGGCACCTGTTCTGTTTCTGTTATTAAAAATGAATTGGCTCCAGCTTTTTCAAAGAACCTGAATAACTGTTCTGTATAGACCCTATAAGAATCCTCTTTTTCAATAAAGGCTGAAGCTATTGCGGTTAATGAATCTACAACTGTAATATTTGGTTTAAAATTTTTTGGAAAGATTATAGGTTCTACATCTATTAATAACTCCCCTTTTGCTTTTAATAACATAGCATCTACATTTCTAGTTATATCAAAAGGATTAAAGCGTTTTATAATTAAATTCCCTTTATTAATTAACTCCTTAACATCCCAACCAAAATCTTCCATATGGTGGATTAGGCGTTCTTCTGATTCTTCAAAAGACATATAAAAACATTTATCTCCATCTAAAGCGTGATTGTATAGGGTTTGCAACCCAAATATTGTTTTTCCTGAGCCTGCCCCTCCAGCTAATAGAACTGCCGATCCTTTAGGTATTCCAAACTCAAATAATTCATCAAACCCAGGAATCCCGATTTTTATATATTCATCTGGCTTTCTTCTGGATTTGTGTTTAGATTTATCTAAGATGTGTTCAAACTGTTTTCTTTGCTCTAATAATTGACCCTGTTCTTTATTTATTTTTCCTGTTTGTAGTTGGTCTTGTATTTGCCTTTTTATTTCAATCATGTTTACTTTAGGATGCTTTATTTCTACTATATTTTTAGAAGGGAGCTGCTTAATATTTTCTTTCATTATCGGCTGGACTTTTATTTCTTCTTTTTGTTCGATTATTTTTTTAGAAACTCCCTTTCCTAGAACTTCTGTTATTTCTTTTTCAGATGGAGGTGCGTTAGTATCCCAATAATGTAATTTTGCCATATTAATCTGCCTTATCTTAACTTTTCCTTCTCCTACTAACTGGTGTAATCTTGAAAGAACTGTATGTCTGGCTAGTCCTATAGAATTCATAATTTCCTGTATTGTCAGACCTTCTGTATGGCTTTTTAAGAGGTCTTCAATTGTGATCCTTGTTTTGTCTTTTTCTATCATTGTTAAACGTCTATCATATATGAATATTTTAGTTATTTATATAGTTTATGTATTAATGATATTTATTATAGATGCATCTAATAGGCTAAAAAAGGCTTTAAAAGACTTAAAACTAGTCAATTCCAAAACTATCTTCTGTTTGATGAATTAATTTTAATCTTTTCTTTGGCTTTTTATTATATTTCTGTATTAAAAATAAGATACTTATGATAGCAATTACAAGCAATACCCAATTTACCTGTTTTCTGAATTCGGTATTTTCAACTTCTATGATTGTTCTGCCTGTTAATTGAGGCAAGGTTTCTGTTTCTTTTTGTTCTTCCGGCTCTTCTTGTGTTTCCTGTGGTGTTTGGACTTCTACTGTTTCAGTTTCTAACTGTTCTTTTGGCGGTGCTGACTGTCTAACAAATGAAGACCTTCCTCCTGAACCTGCTGAATCAGAACTAGGATTTTCTGAAGATGATTCTTGACCAAAAACTCCATAAGTGCTAAAATGAGTTAAATTAACTGCTAAGTAATTTTCTTC
>Ga0208375_1004269_pt1 | contig 11413 bp, 25 predicted proteins | sample RifOxyD1_FD_184038 | JGI IMG/M metagenome (GOLD analysis project Ga0208375, IMG submission 184038) | Soil microbial communities from Rifle, Colorado - Rifle Oxygen_injection D1 (SPAdes) | ecosystem: Environmental > Terrestrial > Deep subsurface > Rock core/Sediment | place: Rifle, Colorado... | reverse complement strand
AGCCCTTGGCACCTTCGCCCGCCGCTGTTTCCTAGCCGGGCTGGCGCAGTTCACAGAGGAGCCGTTCTGATGGGAATGATCATTTGCAGGTGTCACCTATGTGGCCGGGAACTGGCGAGGGGCAGCGAAACGCAATTGCGAAAATGGCATCCCAAGGGCCGCCCTTCTAAGTGTTCAGACTGCAAGGCGAGGATTGAGCGCCCCTTTGACTACGAAAATTTTGCTCGCCTCGTTGAGCCGTTCCTTGCCCCGGAGGGTTGACCATGAGGCCCCCCGATTGCACGACCAAGGCCCTCCGGCAGTTCATCGAGGCCCCCGGCGGGGAGCCTGCCCGGAGCCTGTTCGGGGCCTTCGCCACGGCCCAAGCGGATGAGGAGAAACGGGACGCCCGGGACCGGCGGCAAATGACCCTCCCGGGCTTGGATCGGTACGGCACCACGAAACAGGCGGAACTTTTCATGCCGGGGGACCGGCGGGAGGGCGGGCGGCTGCTCGTTCCGACCTATACCCGCTGCACCGTGATTGATGCCCGTTGCCTCGCCCGTTTCGAGAAGGCCGGGCAGTGGCTCCTCAAAGAGGACGGGGACGGCTACCGGCTCAGGAGCGGACGGGGCAGTGTGTATGTGATGCCCGGCCAGTTGAAATTCGACGGAGGAAGAGGCAATGTCAAAAGAGCCTGAATATATCAAGGGACGTTTTGGGGTTTTGTCGGTCGGCTACGGCGGCGCTGAGGCCTGGCGCGTGGTCGAAATTGTGACCAAGGATGGGCAATACGTCGAGTTGCCTGGACTGTGGGATTGTCGTGAGGGAGCGGAACAGTTCGCCCAAAAAATGGCCGACGATCAGAAGGCCTGACCCCTGCGTCCCCCTTCCGGCTGCGGTCGGGGCGGGGCCGGAGCGGTCGGACACTCAGCGGCCCTAGCGGCCAGGAGGGAGCGGAGATGAAATTCAAGGTGAAGGTTGAAAGGGTGTGCATGGGGGAAATAGAGATTGAGGCCCCGACCGCCGAGGCCGCCCACAACAGAATGATCGCATGGGAGGACAAGGGAGACGCGGAAATTCAGGACTTGCTCTGCACGGCGTTTCCTGAGCCGGAATTGGAATGGGAGGTTCTTCTGCCCTAACCCCCCGGGGCGGGCGCGGCACACGAGGAGGGAAGGTAATGCGAGAAATAACGGTCCGGTATTCGGGCGAGTGCTGCAAGTGCGATGCAACCATTCCGGAGGGTGCAAAGGCTGTCTATGAGCGCCGGGTTGGAATCTTTTGTCCGGAGTGCGCTCCCACGGACCCCGAGGAAATCAGAACGTACCGCCAGGAGGCCGCCGACCGCAAGGCCGATCGATACGATGAATGGGCAGAGAAGCGGGAGGCCAAGGCCACGGCGCAACTCAGCAGCCATCCAGAGATCCGCCATGATTGGGCTTTCATTACACAGCCCGGACGCATTCCATTCAGGGACCGCATGAACCAATCGGACGCCAAGGCATTTGAGAGCCTAAAAATAGCGGACGGAATGCGGACCAAGGCGCAAAGCCTCCGGACCGTACGAGTGGCCGGGGATGCGGAACGCAAGCGCGAGGCGCGGCGCGAGAAAATCCGCCCGCTGCTATCGAAGGGGCTCCGCGTGGACAGCCCATTGTGGGGCACAGGGACGATAACCAGGATCAACAAAAAGACCGTCACCATGATCCGCGAGTCAACGGGGAACAGCGTGAACGAGGGGATCGAATGGCTGATCCTCAACAGGGCTTAGATGCCGGGGGACCGGCGGGAGGGCGGGCGATGAGCGGGGCGCAGGGGCTTGGGCCAAAAGAAAGCGAGATTGCTGGTCCGTGGCATATCAGCGCGGATGGGAACGATATCGAGGACGTGAACGGATGCGGCGTGTGCGCCATGTACGCGGACGAGCGGTCTGGATACAAGGCTGCATATATCGCCCTGGCGCCCGAGATGTATAAGGTCCTCGCGCAAATGAATCATATGGGAGGCGATGATCGGGGAGGATATTGCATCTGCCCCAGGGGCGACGGTTCCGCGCTAGACGAAGAACATGCCACGTGCTGTAAAGACGCCCGCCAGCTCCTCGCCCGGCTCGACGGGGGCGGCCATGGATAAGACATTAGACGTTCTGCCCGGAGAGGGCGAGGTCAAGCGATACGTCGTGACGGAAACCAAGATGCGCCAGAAGTGCGGGGAATGCGGGGAGCCCGCCCACTACAAGCATACGTTCCTGTTGCCGAATGCCCGCCGGAATCCGGACTCCTCGGCTTATCGCCGCGATGACTGCTCACGGTGCGAGGATGAGCGGTGTTTCGTCTGCCGAGAGTGCTACTTGAAGAGTCAACCCTACACCCCAAAGATGGATGAATATATCTGGTGCTCAACCTTCCCGGCTTCGGAGCGATTCGCGCATCTGTTTCTCTACAGCCACAAGAAGACCGATCCCCTACCGGACGGGGGCGGCCATGAGTGAGCGGCGCTGGCTCAAGATATCCATTGACTCCAATCTGCCAGGGACTTGCTACTCCACTACGAAAGACAAGCGCGGAAGGGTGAGGCGATTCGCGCCACGATGCGGCCAGTGGGTTGTATTCGACAAGGCACAGGAACCGAGCTTTTTCTCCGGCCCGCAGTTCCAGAATGTGTTGTTTCATGGGGAAACGTTCGAGGAATGCTCCGAGTTTATAGCTAGGGAGGGAGTAAACTGTGTGTGCTGACGCCGCAACGGAGCGGGCCGCGAGGGCGGCGGCGGAGGAGATTAACGCCACCAAGCTTCCCGGGTCGAATTGGGATAGCGTAAGTGGCTCATCGGGTCACGTGGACATTATCGCCGCGATCATCCTCCGGCACATGGGCCGTGACGCGGAGGCGAAGTTTAGGGGCATGCTGGAACGAGGCGTGGCGTTCGCTAACTTGGTTTCGTGCCTTGCCGACTTAGGGGATTCTCCGAAGTCAGTGCGGGATCATCTATCAAACGCGGCTCCGCTTGCCGAGAAGTTCAAGGCCGAAGCCCGCGCCCTGCTCGCGGGCGGTAAGGAGGGGGGCGAGGGATGAAATGGAGGCCAAAGAAAAAGGTAATTTGTCCGGAATGCCGCTGGCGGGGCAAGCGGGCCATTAACATCAAGCCTTGCCCTAAGTGCGGGCATTGTCCGTTGGCCTACGATAACGAAAAACAGGGCCTCGACAGAAAGGGGAAGTAGCCATGACTGACGATCAACTCTACGGCGAGAGCATCACGGAGCGCGAACGCATGGCGCGGGAGGCGCAGATACTAGCCTCGAATCGGGCGCTTGACGCCAAAATAGGGAGGGCGGAAGCCATGCCTGACGAAGCGCGGGAGACGCCTGAGCGACGGGCGCTAAGGGAACTGGTGGAGGCGGCCAGACTGCCGCGAAAAGCGCTGCTTTATGATGGCGATTCGATAGTTCGCGCAGATCATGCCAAGGGGATCGCTTTTAGGGGTAATTGGATTATCGTGCCCCGTGAAGATGTGGATGAACTATGCGTGGCCCTGGCCCGCGCTGAGGCGGTGCTGGCCGCGAAGGAGAAAGCATGAAAAAGCTGGACGGAGGACCGGCATTCCCGAACGTGGCCTGGATAGAGGAGGGGCATTATCCCCTTTACATCCCCGGACTGACTAAGCGCGAGTGGTTCGCGGGGCTGGCGCTGCGGTGCCTGACCGACGGCTATATCCCGACCGATCCGGGGCGCGAGGCCGAAGCCAAGGCTGAGTGCGAGCGGCTGGCCCGCGCGTGCTACCAGATCGCCGATGCCATGCTCGCCGAGGCCGCGAAGGGAGGCCCCGATGCCGAGCGATGAGGCCATGCGGGCGGCGGAAGCGATCTACCAGGGAAAGACGAATCGTCCTGGAAACGATGACGGTCAGGGTGAGCCTTTCTCTCCGGAGGAATCGGCTAAGATCATCGACCGCGAGACCCGCCTCCCGGCCCTACTGGCCGTGGCCGAGGCGGCGAGGGAGCTTTCGGATCGGCTAATTGACGAGGCGGACTACTCGCCCGAGGTGATGGATTTGCTTGAGCGCCTCCGCGCCGCCCTGGAAAAGCTGCCGCCAGAGGGAGGGAAAACCCAATGACATCTAACCATGAGCCGTTTTGTCTCACTCAAGCCCGCTTCGATAACGCATGCGCTTGGACCGCCTTGGCGTTGCAACTGGAACTTCCGGACCATGCACAGCAATGGTGGGACGAGGCGCGGCGACTCCACGGCCTCCGGGAGGCCGACAAGTCGTATCCCTACGCATCACACCCCGCCATGTTCGTCGATATCGAGGGTTGAGGATGGGCCGCCAGCGCGTTGAACGAATGGAAAGGGAGGATTGATGATATGCCTATCGCCGTCAAGCGATTTTCCGCCATCGAAATGGAAGAGGGCCGCTTCTGCGTCGCCGCCGACTTCGAGTCGGGCGGGAGCCTCGTAGTGGCCGACTGCCTACCGTCCCTCGACGCCGCCGCCGAGGAGGCTGCCCGCTTGATCGAGCGTGGCCGGGAGCATCCCACCGTCTGGATACAGCCGGACGACAACGGCCCCGCCGTGCGCTTCATCCCCGGGTGCGGATGGGAGTTGCGGCTGCCCGAGATGCCGCCGGATGCCGCCGCCGCCATGCGCGGCGACTCCTTCTCCCACGGAGGCTGGCTGTGAGCCGCTGGAAAGAGGCCGCATGGGGCGTCGCCCTGTCCTTCGCCTTCTGGACCGCCGTGGGTTTGCTGACCGAGCCCCTTCCGCCCCTTCCGCCCCCCGCCGATGCCCGGGTCCTGCGGGTGATTGACGGGGAGACCATCGTGGTACAGACGGAGGATCGGTCCAGCGAGCGCGTCCGCATCCTGGGCGTGTCCGCCCCCGAGATATGCCGCCCCTATACCCACACCCTCCCCTGCCAGGGCGCCCTCATGGCGCGCATCGAGCTCCGGGCGCTCCTGTGGGGCCAGCGCGTGCGCCTCAGGGCCATGCGCGGGTACGGCCGCGAGAAGGACGGACGCCTCCCGCGCCTGGTCAGCCTGTTGCCCGAGGACGCAAACGTCGCCCTCCTTCTGCCCGATTGAGGCTACAGTGATGACCGATCATTTCGCCGCCGTGGCCGGGAATTACAACCTCATCCGCACCACTGACCCGGAGCCCGTGGCCCGCATCGCGGACGCCCTGCGGCCCATCCAGCCCTTCCGGGCGGCCGACCTGGGCTGCGGGGCGGGCCGCTACAGCCGCCTCTTGGTGGAGGCCCTGCCCGGGACGCGGATCTTCTGCGTGGACGCGAGCCCCGAGATGTGCGCCCAGGCGCGCCTCGTCCTGCCGGGCCGGGCCATCGTCGCCCATCGGGACGCCGAGGCCTTCCTGGGCGAGGTCTGGCCCCCGTTGGAGGCCATCTTCTGCATGAATGCCGTCCACCACCTCGGCCTGTATCGCCTTCTCAAGGCCGCCCGGCGGCCCACCCGTCCCGGGGCGCGGCTGTTCATCTACACCCGCACCAGGAGCCAGAACGCACGGTCCGTATGGGGCCGCCACTTCCCCGGCTTCGCGGATACGGAAACGAGGCTCTACGAGGAGGATGAAATCCGGGAGAGCGTCCGCACGGCTGGCGGCTGGCGGCTGGCGGGCATGGAGGCATTCGCCTTCCCCCGGGCGGCCAGCATCGCTCGCCTCGTGTTCCTCGCCCGCTCGAAGCACTACTCCACCTTCGCCCTTTACAGTCCCGCCGAGTTGGACTGGGCCGTGGAGGAGTTCGGGCGCAACCTCCGGGCGGCGTACCCCGACCCGGAGAACGTCACATGGGAAGACGCGAATCTTCTCGTCACGCTGGAGAGAACTTCCTGATGGGACGCTACAACCCTTGGCGGGATATCCTATGGGAGACGCGCCCGCACACTTGCGTTTACTGTCGCTGCCGCCTACGCAGGCGCGTGGACTTGCCGGATTCCGCCACCGTGGAGCATCTACGGGCGCTTCGGCACGGGGGCGAGTCCTCAGACGGGAACCTGGCCCTGGCGTGCAGGCGCTGCAACGAACTCAAGGCGAGCCATAGCCTGCTCGTCCTGGAGCGGCGGCTGGCCGATGCCGAGCGATTGGACCGCCCGGATGCCAAGCGGCTGCGGCTCATTGTGGAGGAATTGAGAAGAATGGAGGGAAACGGGCATGACTGACGGGTCGCGTGAGACGCCAGAACGGCGCATAGGGATCGGTCGGACCATGAATGAAGAATCTGAGTTTTGGGCCGATTACCGCCGTCGGCAACATCAACGACGCGATAAGCGGGAAGAAGAATTCGAGGCTTCGCTTTCGCATTTCGAGGAAGAATTGCAAGGACTCGGGCTAACCTTCACACGGCCCATGGAATATCACTTTCAGATTCGGAAGAACGGCAATGTGGTCGCGGACTACTGGCCCAGGCCGCACCACAAATTCCGAATCGGAAATAAATACAAGAACGCCAGTTCGGCGAATCATTTTATCGCCATCCTCAAGGACAAGATTGGGAGGGGGAAAAGGGGATCGGGATTAGGCGATTGGCGATTATCCCCTTGACAACGTGTCGGTGGGATAATCGCCTCCCAATATATTCCCGACAAAATGGAGGTGTGAAATGACGTTGGGGGTTGGTCTTCCGCCGCCCTGTTCGTGGAATGGCGGATGTATTTTCGAGCCAGGGACACCTCAGGAGGCGATTCAATGGGCATGGATAATTGGCGTGGCGTTGTTTATGGTAAGTCTTGTGTTGTTTTTTGCCTGGATGGACCATCGGAGAGAAAAGAAACGAGATACCTCCCCGCCCACGCCCGGAGCGCCACGAGCGCCCATACGTGGTGCCAGCGGAGCCGACCGGCCATGAAGGCGGGCCAGACTTGGGCAACGGCGCGCGGGTCCATCCCGAGCGCGGCGAAGACCCTGCCGTCGTTCAGGGATTCCTCCGCCAGGGGCCGCAACGCCCCCCGGAGCCAGCGCCCCCAGGGGAAGACGAAGCCTCCCTTGGGGCGGCGAGTCACGCCCGGAGGCAGCAAGTCCTTGACGGCCTCCGCAAGCAAGGGCTTGTGGGCGAAGCGCGAGACCTTCCACCGCCCGCCGATCCGGCAGAGATAATCCACCAGGACCGCGTCCAACAGCGGGCACCGTATCTCCAGCCCGTGGGCCATCCCCATCACATCCGCGTCCCGCAGGAGGAGGTTGGCGCAGTAGGCGCGAAGCTCCAGGATAGAGACGGCGTTGACGGGATCGAGCCCGAGGATGTCCATGCGCCGGTTCTTTGCGCCGTTCCATTCAATGTCCGGCAGGAGCGCCCGCCGCCATTCGGGCGGAAAGAGCCCCTTCCGCAAAAAGTAGCCCGAGGCCAAGTCACGGTAGGGCCGCAGCCCCGGCACGAAGGGCAGCGCCCGCGCCCATCGCCGCAGGATTGGCAACTGCCGGAAGGTGGAGTACCCGCCGAAGATTTCGTCCCCGCCCGTGCCGCAGAGCGCCGCCTTGAAGCCCCTCTCGGCGAGCGCCTTGGCGATGACGTAGACGTTCAGGCCGTCGTAGCTCGGCTGGTCCTGCGCCTCCAGCGCCTCCGGAATGGCCGCCAAGAGGTCGCGCTCCGTGAGCGGCACCTCCGTGTGTGCGAGGCCGTGCATCCGGGCCGTCTCCCGGGCCAGCGCCGCCTCCGGGTCAGGATCGTCCGGAAAGACCGCACTGAATGACTGAATATCGGGCCGGTGCCGCGCCGCAAGCCCGGCGATCGCGCCCGAGTCCATGCCGCCGCTCAAGAAGAGGGCCACGGGCACGTCGGCCACGAGGTGGCGCTCCACCGCCGCGTCCAGGAAAGAGCGGATGCGTTCGATGTCGGGTTTCTGCCCCCTTTCCATCCGGGGGAATGGCGGATCGTGCCAAGCGAAGGGGCCACGGGCCTCGCCCCGGGCCGAGACGGCGAGATAGGTCCCCGGCGGGAGCCGCCGCACCCCGGCGATCAGGGTCTCGGGAGCCTGGACGGCGCCCAGTTCCAGGAAGCCAGCAAGGCCAACCGGATCAAGGCGTTTCGGGACGAGACCAGAGGCCAGGAGCGCCCGGATTTCTGACGCGAAGACGAAAGTGCCGTCCAGCCCTTGCCACCAGTAGAGAGGCTTCATGCCCGCGTGATCCACGGCCAGGGTGAGCCGCCCCGCCTCCTCCTCCCACAGGGCGAAGGCGAACATGCCCCTGAGGAATGAGAGGCACTCCAGCCCCCACTCGGCCCACGCCTTGAGCAACACCTCGGTGTCGGACTGGCTCCGGAAGGGGTGGCCGAGGGCCTTCAACTCCTCCCGGAGCGCCCGGAAGTTGTATATCTCTCCATTGAATGAAACGATATTTCCGGTCTCCGGGTCGCGCATGGGCTGGCGGCCCGAGGGCGTGGGGTCGAGGATGGCGAGGCGGGCGTGGCCGAGGAAGAGCCCGCGCGCGTGGCCGATGGCGAGGCACAGATCATCGCGCCCGTCCGGCCCGCGGTGGGCCAGGGCGTCTCCCATACGGAGAAGGGTGCTGGAGGCCCGATCGGGGATGCGGGCGATGTATCCGAAGACGCCGCACATCTAATACCCTTGTAGTTTGGCGATGATTTTTCTATCCTTGCACCAACTGCCCGAAAGGGTGCCGTCAGTATGAAGTACCAGATCTGGCAATAACAAATCATCGGCATCGGCTTTTTCCAGCCAGTAATTGTCGCTGTATTTGAAGATGACGGTCATTGGTTCCTCGTAAGACATATATTTCCATACTTCATAGTAGCAGGCGACACCACCACGGTATTTTTCAAACACGAATCTTGAATCGTCCTCAATACGGCGCAGGATAACATCTGCATCCACCGGGGACTCTTGGACGCACTTGATGATGGATGGGGCGTAGAAACTATCCTTCGGAAGCGGTGTCAGAAGGGCGAAAACGATATTGCGCGCCGACAGTTTGTGATAACAATACGCCAGAAATTGCATTACCTCCCCATAGGTGTCAATTTCTCCGCCGAGAAGATTACATTGAATTCTGGTCTTCCCACGGATCAATCTGGTGCATTTGCCCAACGTTTCGCTATCAATGGACTTCGTGCGCATAATCCGGGCGTTGACGGAGTCGTTGTAGTGGTGTCGGCTAATATTCACATGCTCGACGGGGCCATCAATCAATAAATCAATTACATCCGCCAGTCTCCTGCCGTTTGTATTGATAACTGGGCGTCTGGGTTTCTTGTGACCGACGATATTTATTATGTCCCTCAGTTTTGCCGGGAAGAGCGTTGGCTCTCCTCCCGTAATCTGTATGCTTGGATTGGCGGGGGCGCAGATGTCAAGGGCTTCCCGAACCCACAGGGGATCGATGGGCTTGGCGTTCCTTGTGAAATTGACCTTGGCAATGCAGAAATCGCAGTCCGCATCGCAGGCCGATGTCATGTCAATGTACAGATTGATATTCCTATGTGCCTTGAATGGGCGACCATTCAGCACAACCGGGATTGAGGTTTTTGCGAACTCTTCAAAGCCTTCCTCGTAAGCCATGCGTTTCGATGCCCGATATTTCCGTGCGTCTTCCAGTCTCTCTCCGATGTTTCTTGGTACGATATCTCTTTCCTGTAATCCAAGTCGAGTCATTGCGCCCTCCCTTGGAACGCGAAGTAAAAAACGACTATCCAGGTGGCAATCGCAACCACCAGCAACACAAGATATCCCAGGCATTTTTTCATAGTTTCCGGTTGCCAATGGACGCCGCACAATGGTCAGACCTCGTAGTCCGGAAAGTGCTGTTTAACCATCTGGTGGGCCAGCACATGGGCGTGGTGAGCCACCTTTTCCATCTGCGCCTGCACGCTGACGCCATCGGACAAGCGGTATTCATTCGCCCCCGCTGTGGCCGCCGCCGTGAATGTGAAATGGATGGACTGGACGATCATTTCATCCAGCCATGGCTAGCCGGAGTCAGGCACGCGGAGATGGATGGCCGCGTACTCTCGGAGGGAGGGTCAGGCCAATCAAAGCAACTGGGTGTTGTATAAATCCTTGATTTTTGCAAGAAATATTTCCCTCAAATGCTCATCTTGTATCTTCTCGGCTAACACAGCCAATTCTGCAATTAGCCTGATATGCTCTGATTCTTGTACAAAGCGCCGCTCGTTATAATCAACCATCGCCGAAGCCACCAAATGATAGCCCATTGCTTTTTCTTCTTCCTGTTTATACCGCCCGCTGCGCCAGCGCCGCCATGGCCGGAGCCAAGTGCTGCGGCAGCATGTGGGCATACCCTTCGGTGGTGCGTATGTCCCTGTGGCCCAGTATTTCCTTGATGAACGGGAGCGGCACACCGCGCTGCACCATCCAGGAGGCCGCCGTGTGGCGCGTCATGTGGGGCCGGGCCACGGCCAGCCCCGCCCGTTTCCGGGCCTCGTTGAAATGGTGCCGGAGCGAGCCCTTGGTGATGGGGCGGCCATGGTGGCCCAAAAAGTAAAGGTTGGGATGCCGCATGCTAACGGGCTGGCGATCCAGTATTTCACGGGCGGCGGGCACCAGGAGGACCGTGCGTGCCTCGCCCGTCTTGGTCTCGCCCGCAGCCAATTGGATGAGGCCGTATTCCGCATTTTCGTGTACGATGCCCGCCCGAAGTGTCACGGCGTTGCGCCGGAGTTGCCGGATCTCCCCGGGCCGCATCCCGGTCAGCACCCCGAACTCGGCAAAGTCCCGGAGCCATGCCTTCGAGAGCGCCTCACAGGCCTCCAGGAAGGCGCGGAAATGGCCCTCGCCGAAGAAGTCCCGCCGGGCGCGGCGTGGGCGCTTGGGGGGACTCATGCCACCCGAACCTTCTTGCTGGCCTGGGCGTGTAGGTGGACGGCCTGGCGCACCACCTCGGAGACGGTCACTTTCTGCCGCGCCGCCTCCCGCTCCAGGTAGAGCCGGGCCTCCCGCGTCAACATGGCCTTGATCTGATCGTTGTAGGGACCCACCACGGGCCTTCCCAGGCGGGCCTTCGCGCCGTTCTGTGGCATGTATGTCCTCCTCGCTGGCCAATATAGCCCGAAAAATTGATTCCGTCTATGTAAATTTCCGCTTGACTTCGCCGGTGCGGGCGGTTAATTTAGGGGGCAACTAACTTTTTATGGAGACCATGCCGCCAATGTCCGCCAAACAAGAGAAACGCGCCATCGCCCGCGCCCTCGGCATCGCCCAGTGCGATTTGTGGGCCGTCACGCCATCGATCAACGGCCGCAGACGCAAGCGCCGCGCGGCATAGGGAGGATCAATGAAACTCTACAAGGTGCTTGCCGGAAACGGGACCGCATGTCATGGCGGCCACGGTGCGTGGAATCTCCCGCACGGCAAGCGCCCGGGAAAATGGATGCCGACCATACGAAGCATCAATCCACGTATTCGGGGCTACCACCTCGTTTCGCGCGACCAACTCATCTATTGGCTCC
>Ga0208375_1004268_pt1 | contig 11414 bp, 15 predicted proteins | sample RifOxyD1_FD_184038 | JGI IMG/M metagenome (GOLD analysis project Ga0208375, IMG submission 184038) | Soil microbial communities from Rifle, Colorado - Rifle Oxygen_injection D1 (SPAdes) | ecosystem: Environmental > Terrestrial > Deep subsurface > Rock core/Sediment | place: Rifle, Colorado... | reverse complement strand
ATTAGGAAAATTAATTCCACTTGAAGAGATAGAAAAAGAATTAGAAGGAAAATTAGACAAAGAAGAAATTGCGGATGCAATAAGCAAGTTGAGTGCTTCGGGGGACATATTTAAACCAAGAAGGGGATATGTCCAAAAAACATAAAATGAGATTGAATTTAAACTTAAAACCTTATGTACAGGAAGTATCTGGTGTAAGTAGGACAGATATAATTGAAATTTTAAAAGTAACCTCATCAAATAAATTAAAAAAATTATTATCTTCAAAATCCCAAGCCATGAGATTTATTCTGTTAGGAGAAGCAAAACAAGAATATAATAAGATAGTTGACCAATATGATTTTAATATTAAACATGAAATGAATCTTTGATATCTTAATAGAAGCCCAATAAGAAACATTCAAAAAATAAAGTAGAACAAAATAAAAAATGACAGAACCGACACTAAAAAGAAATACCGCCTACAAGTTAAGAATAGGGGGTATTTTAATGGGAAAACCAATAATAAACGGGGAAAGATTTTCATTTCTTGAATTAGGAGATAAAAAGATAGTAAGAGTGAATGTGGTAGGAAATGTAATTGATAAATACGAAAGCCAAGGAGAAAAAAAATATACATTTCTAACATTGGATGATGGTTCTGGGCAAATTAAAGTTAAGGCTTTTGGAGATGATACCCAAATAACTGAAAAAAATTCACAAGGGGAAACAATATTAATAATTGGAACACTAAGATACTTTAATACTGAAATTTACATTTCCCCTGAAATCTCCAAATCATTAAATCCAAAGTATTTGTTAGTTAGAAAATTAGAAGTGGAAAAAAAGAGAAATAATATTGCACCCATAGAAATAAATAAAGAGAAGATTTTTGCTATAAAAGACAAAATTCTCAATTTAATAAAAGATGCTGAACATAATGAAGGCAAAGAAACAGATGAGATTATTATAGAAATAAAAGAAGCAACTCCTGATATGATTAATCAAGAAATAAAAAAATTACTTGAAGAGGGGATCATTTTTGAACCTCGGCCAGGAAAATTAAGGTATTTAGGGTGATTTGGATAAATAGTTATAATAACACTTAAAAAATAAAAAAATTTCAATGAAATCTTTAATATTAACAGATATACATTACCAGCAAAATAATCCTGTTTCTAGAAAAAAGCTCAAAGATATTATGAGTATAAAAGATAATATTAATGCAGTGATATTATGTGGGGACAATGCCGAATTAAGTGAAAATGAATCAAATCACTTTTTTCTATTTGAAGGTTTAAGAAAAAGATTTGATTGTCCAATTGGTTTTGTTCTAGGAAATCATGAACTATGGGGTAAAAATATCGGCATACATAGTGAAGAATTGTTAAATAAGCTGTTTTTGGATCTTGCAGATAAATATAATTTAACATACTTAGAAAATGAAAACTTAGTTGTTGAAAACATGACTTTCATAGGAACTTATGGCCATTATGATTATTCTTTTTTAAAAAAAGGTAAAGGGGTTACAATTGAAGACTTATTAAGAGGGGCATTTAAAATAAATGATAAACAAATTAAATGGGGCGACAGGTTTTACATGGATTGGGATGGAAAAACAGATAAAGAAGTGTGTGAAAAATTAGTGAAAGGATTTGAACAAAGAATTTCAAAAATAGAAGGAAGAAAAATAAGTATAAGTCATATGATTCCAAGACAATCATTAAACGGATATGGGAATTCATTACGGGGAGAATTTCTTACTCCTTATGGCGGTTCTAAAATGTTGGGAGATGTTTTAGAAAAGCATGGGGGAGAATATCATTTTTGTGGCCATACCCATGCCCAAGCGTCTGTGAAAATAGGAAAAACAACAGCAATAAATCTTGGTTCTGACTACAATATATTAAGATATATTATTTCAGATTCATCAAAAAAATATAAAACATTAAGGTATTATGAAATAGATTACAACTAAAGGATTATCTTTTCTTACTTCCCTCACCATATTTATGATTAAAGAAATAAGCAATAAATATCACAATTACTAACCCCACTAACGAAATAATAAACCTCAGCCAATCTTCACTATATTCCCAATATCCGCTAACTCCATAAATAATTGCTCCAATGCCTCCAGCCATTAAACCTCCACCCACAGATTCAAGTGAAAACAGCAAGGCTCCGAGAGCAATTAAGAGAATACTAACAGGGAGGATGATAAAAAACGCATTTCTGGAAAAACTTTCCCTTGCAGAATTATATTCATTTTGACATTTTTGGAACATTTCATAAGTATCACAATAACTGCTATCCTTGCAATTTAAATCTTCGGGGATACAAGAAGAAACAATCCACTTACCTCCTGCATTTATGCATTCTGCTTCATCATTATTGATATTAGGTCTATAATTATCTTCACAAAAATTATTATATTCTGGCCGGTCTAACAAAGTATTCACTCCATAGATGACCACAAAAAGAGACAATACAAAAATTGCAACACCTAATGCAATATTCTTTACATTCATAAAAAGAAAAATAATAGAAAGTTTATAAACCCTTTCCAATTACAGATTTTATGGATTATGAACAACTTTTAAACAAAGCGTATAAAGAAGTAAAAACAGTAAAACAAGAAGAAAGATTTGAAATTCCAAAAGCAGAAGGAAGAATGGAAGGCAAAAAAACAATAATAACTAACTTCAACCAAATTGTGTCTTATTTAAGAAGAAAACAAGAACATCTTTTAAAATTCTTATTAAAGGAGTTGGCAGCTTCAGGGCAAATAGAAGGAGACAAGCTAATTTTAAATATTAAAGTTCCATCGTCAAAAATAAATCAGAAAATAGAGCAATATTCCAAAGAATTTGTTGTTTGCAAGGAATGTAGAAAACCAGATACTGAATTAATAAAGCAGGGCAGGATAACTTTAATAAAATGTCTTGCATGTGGTGCAAAACACCCATTAAGAAGTAAGATTTAATAAAAATATCCCAAAAAATCTTAAAGATTAACAAAACAAATCTTTAAAAATTAAGAATTACAAATAAAACTATAGGAGGTTAAAAAAATATGGCACTAGAAGGAAGATGCATGAGGTGCAAAACAAATAGAGCAATGAAAGACTACAAACTTGAAAAGACAAAAAGAGGAACTTTCATGGCAAGAGGAAAATGCACTGTATGCGGAACAAATATGGCTAAAATTCTTTCAGTAAAACAAGCTGAAGAATTAAAAAAAGCTTAACCAAAGATAAATATTTTTTTTATTTATAGTTTTGAAAATGTTCGTAAAAATTCACAAATCGTACAGAGAGGTAGTAGCCATTTGTGATGAAGATTTAATTGGAAAGAAATTTGAAGAAGAAAATCTTCAATTAGACATGAAAGAAAGTTTCTTTAAAGGAGAAAACCTTTCAAATGAAAAGGTTTTGGAAATAATCAATGATTTAAGCGCAGAAGATGCTACTTTTAATATTGTTGGGCAAGAATCAATAAACTTAGCTATTCGTGCGGGCCTGATTAAGAAAAAAAACGTTAAAACAATAGAAGGTGTGCCTTTTGCCTTGGTTCTCTTATAATTTAGGATAAAAAGAGAATTCAATACTTTTATAAACAATTTTTTTATTTAATAATCATGGAAGATAACGACTTTGAAGAAAACAACGAAGATGAAACAAATGAAAATAGTCAAAAGACAAGTAACAATCTTGGCCAAAGCCCAATAAGAGTAAAACTTCCAAGAGGACGAGAAGTTATAGGGATAATTGAACAAAGGCTTGGAGGAAACAGAATGTCTGTTTTGTGTACAGATAAAGTTACAAGAAATTGCAGAGTCCCAGGTAGACTAAAAAGATCACTATGGCTTCGTGCAGGAGATATTGTAATTGTAGAACCATGGGAATATGATAATAACAAAGGAGATGTTTTATACAAATACAATCCTTCCTCAATTCAATGGTTAAAAAATAAGGGATATTTAAAAGAAAGTTCAAACGAATTTTAAAATGTCAATAAAACACATATCAAAAAAGATAATTATATCGCTGATTCCAAGCACAATAATCACACTTATAACATACTTGATGATAAAAACAATTCTAACAAATTATAATTTAATAGTCATTTGCAGTTTAATGTTTATATTAATATTCATCTTTACTTATCTTAAATTAAGCATTTTAAAATAAGATGAAAACTTTAATTATAGAAAAACTTCCAAGAATTTTAAAAAATAAAAAAAAGCTTGAAAAAGAGCTAGATATCAAAATAACAAATAGAGGCAAAGAAGTATTTGTTGAGGGTAAAACCTTAAATGAGTATATTGCAGAAAAAGTTCTTGATGCAATAGATTTTGGCTTTCCAATAAAAATTACGTTATTAATAAATTCAGAAGATTATGGATTTCAAATTCTAAACATTAAAGATTACACGAAAAGAAAAGACTTTTCAAGAATAAGATCAAGAATAATAGGAAAACAAGGAAAAACTCTTGCAACACTAAGCCAACTAACCAAATGTTTTTTTGAATTAAAAGGAAATGAAGTAGGAATTATAGGACATCCAGAACAAATAAAAACCGCTCAAGATTCTGTTATTGAATTGATAAGAGGCTCAAAACAAGCAAATGTCTATAAAAGACTTGAAAAACACAAACCCCTTCCAATTCTGGATTTAGGATTAAAGATAAAAATAAAAAAGAAATAAAACACAATTTCTAAAAAATAATTAAAAGTGAATAAGCTGCAATTAATTATTGCATCCATTTATTAGTTAGTGATATTAAACTTATTAACCCGAGTTTTATGTTAAATCTATATCAAGCCGAAGTTAATTAAAACAAACTTGTTTCTACATTAATATTAAACCCAATAATAACCTTTAAATATAAACTTTTTTTCTCTATTTCAAGTCCCGGTAGCTCAGTAGGTAGAGCACACGGCTGTTAGAAGTTAAAAATGCAGTCACCGTGGAGTCGGAGGTCCGAGTCCTCCCCGGGACGTTTTATCTTCTAAAAAGATTATTTTAAAATTACAACAAGTTTTAAGTTTTTAAAACCTGAATCATTATAAATAACATGCCAAGAGCGCCAAAACAAAAAGTTGCAAAACAGGAATTTTTGAGATTAGAAAATAAAGAAATAAGATTCGCAACTCCAGAGCAAGTAGCTAATTATAGAGCTAAAAGGCTTTCATGTAATAAACTTCTTGAGATAGGCTCGGGAATAGGCGCCCAAACAATATTATTTGCAAAAGAATGCAAAGAAGTTTTAAGCATAGAAAAAAATCCTGAAACAGCCAAACTTGCCAGGGCAAATTTAAAAGAATTAAATATTAACAATGTCAAGATAATTATTGGGGACGCTTTAGATAAAAGTGTTATCTCACTTGCCAAAGAGTTTAAGCCAGATATAGTATTTTGTGATACAGAACGTGCTGAGAGTGGAGTAAGAACAATAGAGAACATAAAACCAAATGTAATCAAATTATTAGAGATCTATTCTAATATAACCCCCAAAATTGCAATAGAACTACCCCCATTTATTCAAGACTTAAATAAAATAAAAATCTCCCTTGAAAGAGAATTTATTTCATTAAATAAGAAGCTGAATAGACTTACTCTTTATTTTAATGATTTAAAAAACCATGATACCAGCGTTGTTCTTTTGCCCGAGAACAAAATATTTAAACATAACATTAAAGATAATCTGAGTAGTAAGAGTAAATTATTAATATCTAACTCAATAAAAGATTTTTCATATTTATATATAATAAACCCCGCCATAATTTTAGCTGGTAAAGGTATATATGAAGAACTTGCTAATAATCTTAAATGTGGTATTATACTATTATCCAACAAACCTTATTTTTTATCTGATAACAAAGTTAATTCTCCATTTTTAGAGCAGTATAAGATTCTTTTAACATGCGAGAATAAATTTGAAACAATAATTGAAAACCTTAATAAACTCGAAGCAAGAAAAGTTGTAATAAGATATCCTATAGACGCAAAAGAATATTGGAATGAAAGAAAAAAATATGAACATGAACTTAAAGGAGACAAAGAATTTCATATCTTTAAAAATGATAAAAATAAAGAAGCAATAATCTGCGAAAAGTTGGAGCAAAAAGAAAAAATAAAATGAAAAATACAAAACTATCAAAATCCAAAACAAAAACAAAGGTTCTTTTAGCCATGTCTGGTGGCGTAGACAGCAGTGTAGCTGCTTTGTTATTACAAAAACAAGGTTATGAAATCATAGGCGCGTTTATGAAAAATTGGAGCAATACTAAGAATGACTTTGGAGAATGCGCATGGAGAGACGAGAGAAGGATGGCAATGAAAATAGCAAATATGCTTAATATTCCATTAATAACCCTTGATTTTGAAAAACAATACAAAAAAGAAGTAGTTCAAGATATGTTTAACAATTATAAAAAAGGCATAACCCCTAATCCAGATGTTATATGCAATAATAAAATAAAATTTCCTTTGTTATGGAAAGAAGCAAAAAAAAGACATTGTGATTTTGTATCAACTGGCCATTATGCAAGAATAAAAAAAACAAATAAAGGATATTTTTTATTAAGAGCAAAAGCAGAAAACAAAGATCAGTCCTATTTCCTCTACAGATTAAATGAAAATGACTTAAGCCACACATTATTTCAAATAGGAAATTTAAACAAAGAACAAGTTAGAGATATTGCAAAAAAGAATCATTTCCCAAATTTTAATAAAAAATCTACGTCAGGAATTTGTTTTATAGGAAAAGTCAATCTTAAAAGTTTCTTAAAACATAAAATTAAACCAAAAAAAGGATTAATCTTAGATCCGAACAAAAATAAAATTGGAGAACATGATGGAATTTATTATTACACTATAGGGCAAAGAATTGGTCCAAGATTTGGTCTTGATTTAAATAAATCGCAGTTTGATAATAAAAAACAATTAAAAAAATGGTATGTTGCAAAAAAAGATGTAAAAAACAACATAATAATCGCTGCACCAAAAGGACATAGACTTTTGTTAAGGAAAGAAATCACAATAAAACAAATACACCTAATTAACAAAAACACAAAACTTCCTGCTACTGCTTATGCGAGGATAAGAAATGTAGGAGAGTTACTTCCTTGCAAGATAATAACAAACAAAAGAACAAAACAAATAAAAGTGATTCTTAATAAGGCAATAACAGGAATAAGCAAAGGCCAGGCAATTGTCCTCTACATAAATAAAGTTGTTTTGGGTGGCGGGGTAATAGATTTTAAGGATTAATTGTTCACAACAAAAAGATTTATAAATCACGATTATATGATTGGGGATAATGGTAAATAGAGATTTGCTCAATAAAATAGGAATAAAAATTAATTCGCAATGTGAAACTCAAGCAGATAGTATGTCTAATCATGAAGTTATAAAGGATGCAATAAGTTCTACTAAAAGAGGGCAAATTAGAGATTGGTTTTTACTTGGTTTAGGATTATCACTGACATCTATAGGGTCTATGGATATTAGCAGTAATATTCTAGAAAAATATATAACAAATACAACAAAAGATTTTAATGAGTTTTCCTTGTTAGAAATCGGAGTTGGATTATTCTCAACTTATATTTCATGTAAATCTATAGAAAAAAGACAAAATAATCTAAAATACTTAACAAATTCTTTAAATAACCATTATGTTAAAGATTAATTATTCTAAAAATAAATTATGTAATAATTATCTTGGTATAGAGTAAATTTAAATATCCAATATTATTTATTAAAACATGGATTTAGATAAAGTAATAAAATCAAGAAGAAGCATTAAAGAATACAAAGCAAAAAAGCCGGACTGGCGCCCAATTTTAGAAGCTATTGATACTGCAAAATACGCGCCTTGCGCAGGAAACATATTTACATTAAAATTTATTTTAGTAGATGACCTAAAAAAAATTGAACAAATTGGAGATGCATGCCAGCAAGATTTTGTAAAAAAAGCACAATATGTAGTTGTAGTATGCTCTAATCCTGATATGTTAATAAAAAATTTTAAGGACAAAGGCAAAGAATACAATAAACAACAGGCAGGAGCAGCATTACAAAACTTTTTATTAAAATTAGAAGAAAGGGGCTTATCTACTTGCTGGACAGCTATTTTTGTTGAAGACATGATTAGAAGAATATTAAAAATTCCAGAAAATGTAGAAATAGAGGCAGTATTCCCCATAGGAATAAAATCAGAAGAACCAAAAACAAGAAAGATGAAAGTAGATTTAGACACATTCATAAGATTTAATGATTACAAGACAACAAAGATAAATCCTCCAAAAAAGATTGATGTTTAAATTCTTGATAAAGATAATTTAGAAGTATTAGATAAACTAAAAAATAGTAAGAATGATTTATTATAACTTACACAAAAAATAGATTATGCCAGACAATCATCATACCAATAATAATCTTCTTAATTTTATATCTTAGAACCAAAAAATCAGTCCGGTCTTCATTTTCATTGGATTTTTATAGTAACTATCTAAAGTTTATCCCTAACAAATATTCTTAAAAAAGAAAAAAAGCCGGCAAAAATAAAGCCGGCATTAAAAATTTATTTTATAAGTTACTATCTAATTACCTCTATTCCTAAATCAGACATTTCTCTTCGTGCAGGGGCAGACCTTTCTTCCATGTCCCTTCCCAAAATATAGGGACTTGAAACTCCAGTCATAATGGTAATAACTCTTACTTTGCCCATGAACTCTTTACTAATCCTCGCTCCCATTATAACCTGGGCATCACGACTGATATTTTCTGTTACAATTCTACCAATAGTGTCAAATTCTTCCAATTTTAAATCAGGACCACAAGTAATGTGTATTAAAGCTCCGCTAGCACCTTTGTAATCCACGTCAAGTAGAGGATGTGTAAGGGCTTGCTTGACAGCTTCAGCAACACGGTCTTGTGTATCTGACTCTCCAATTCCAATGACTGCAACACCACCATTCTTCATAACAGTAGATACGTCTGCATAGTCAAGGTTGATTAAGCTAGGTAGAGTAATTGTCTCAACAATACCTTTAATCATAGTTGAAACAAGTTCATTCGCAACAGCGAAAGCCTGTTCAATAGGTAATTGTCCGGCAATATCTACAAGTCTATTGTTATCTAAAACAATACATGTGTCTGTAACTTCTCTAAGCTCTTGAAGAGCAAATTCAGCTTTGTCAATTCTTGCTCTTTCAGATTCAAAAGGCATTGTAACAACCCCAATAACTACTGCCCCAGTCTCTTTAGCAAGTTGAGCGATTACGGGTGCAGAACCACTTCCAGTTCCTCCACCTAATCCAGTTATGACAAAACACATATCTGCTCCAGAAACAATCTTCTTTATATCTACCAATGCTTCTTTAGCAGCCTCTCGACCTCTTTGAGGTATACCGCCACAACCCAAACCTCGAGTCAGTTCTTTCCCTATCAAAACTTTCTCATCGGCTTTTGTAACACTAAGATGCAAAGCATCTGTGTTCATTCCATAGATTGTAGCACCATTAATCCCCTTGTTAAAAAGCCAAGTAACTGCATTACAGCCCATCCCCCCAGCACCAATAACTTTGATATTTGCTTTTCCAGCCCTAAGTTCATCAAAGTTAATACTATGAGTTCCGGATTTTTCTATTGCCTCTTTTGCAAAATCTAAAGCCATATGTTTTTTTACCTCCTTTCATGTTCTTTTGCCCTTTCTAAAGAAAGGTTTAAATAGTTGACACGTTTCCAACTATTAACAAAAGAATTCAGCTACCTATTCAGGTTGTTACGAGCAATCTGAATAAATAAATATAACAAAAAATACAATATCTGCTTCTTTAAAAATATTTTGTCAATGCAAATAATGTTTTTATTCGAGACAATTCTCTAATTTCTTAATCTTTTCCCAAGATTTTTTTAATTTATTATTGCTTTTATCGACGATAAATTTCAAAAAACTTCCATCAACTAAAGTTTTTCCCCTATTTGTTAAGGGAAATTCAAGTTTATCTGTCCCGCTTAATTCAAGTATAAACCTTTTATCAAAGGAAATTAATCCTGATCTTTTCCAGCCCGTTTTTTGGGCAAGATCATACAGCTCTCTTGCACTAATTAAATTCTTACATGCAACATGTAAAATACAAGGTTCTAGTTTAAACTTTAAACTATCTTTACCCTTAATATGCTCAATTACTCTAATAAAACCGCCGATATTTTCAATTAAATCGTGGGAAGCAAACCTAAACAATTCTGGTGCCTTTTTTTCCTGATCAACCATGATTAATATCCTCCCACTGCAAGAAGAAGTAGTATAATAATTATTATTTGAGTTGATTTTATTGCATAAATTTAAAATTGGTTTATCCCAATCTTTTTTATTGGACTTATCTATCTTTGAAAGAACCTCTTTTTTTCGTTGTAAAAAAATATCTCGTTCCATATCATTATTAAAGGTTAACTTCTTTCTAATATTTCTGCGTTAATACCAAATTCATTACATAAACTAACAAACTCTTTAGCATCTTCTTCACTTCCTGCAACACTCCCATAATGCATGGGAATTGCTAAAGTTGGCTTAATAATTCTTGCGGCTTCTGCTGCCTCTTCTGCAGTCATTGTAAATCTTCCACCAACAGGAAGTAAAGCAATAAATTCCTTTATATTTGACTTATGCCCCGTAAGCTTTTGAAATTCTGGGATTAAATCTGTATCTCCTGCGTGATATATTATAGTATCATCGAACTTAAGAATATACCCTAACCAACCTTCTTCTTTTGGATGAAAAGGTTTATCTATATTATAAGAAGGAATAGTTGAGATTCTTAGATTTCCTAAAGAAAATTCTTTATTCGGTTCAATAATATGCATTTTTATATCAACTTTCAACCTAGTAATCTTACTTTGACTATCTGCAGACATAAAGATCGTTGTTCCTGGTTTAACAACCTTATTCAAGTCTTCAACACTGCAATGGTCGTAATGACTATGAGTAATGAAAATAATATCTGCTTTTTCAAGATCTTCTCTTAAATTATAAGGATCAATGTACAATACTTTATTATCTTTCAAATTTTTAATAAAAAAACATGAATGACCCAACCATCTCAAGTCTAAATTATTAATTTGCATTTTAGTAAGATAAGTAAAATTAAGCTGTTTTTAAATTTTCTCAATTTTCTCAAATACATTAGCAATTTGAAATAACTTCTCTTCTTGAAACTTGTCACAAATAATCTGCATACCAACAGGGCATTCTATTCCTTCTCCTGTTTTCAACTTGCCTATGGGCAGGCTTATAGCACAATTTCCAGCTAAGCTTGAAGGAACAGTTAACACATCATAAGAATACATTTCCTCAACACTTATCTTGCTTCCAATTTCATGTGGCAATCTTGGAACAGTGGGACAAATAATCACATCAACTTCCTT
>Ga0208375_1004266_pt1 | contig 11415 bp, 10 predicted proteins | sample RifOxyD1_FD_184038 | JGI IMG/M metagenome (GOLD analysis project Ga0208375, IMG submission 184038) | Soil microbial communities from Rifle, Colorado - Rifle Oxygen_injection D1 (SPAdes) | ecosystem: Environmental > Terrestrial > Deep subsurface > Rock core/Sediment | place: Rifle, Colorado... | reverse complement strand
TTATTATCGTTTCTTAAACAAAACTCGATTTTTGAACAATTCTCTAAAAATACTTTTCTTGGGTTGGTTCTCGGCATCTTCTTTAACAATATCTGATAATTCTTTTACCTCGTTATCATTTTGTAAAGGTAATAAAGAATTAAGAGATGCAATAAAAAGCCGAATATTTTCTTTTTCTACCTCAATCGGTTTTTTGTTTGTATCTATTTCAAAAAGAGTTCGATGTATTCCTTCTTCATCTATTAGTGCTTTAAAATCACTACATCGAGACTGTGCTGCAAAATCATTGGTTGCAACACAACGGGCTGACCAATGAGTTCGTAGAGTGCCTTCATCTGCCCACGATTTTGGTATTCCAAATGATGGAACAAAAGTAAGTACTTCTCCGCCTTCTCTATGAAATATAGTATGTATAGCCGAACAATTACCATTTCTAAGATGTTCACATCTGTGCATATATTATTCACCCCCTTTCGGGCCATTAAAAAAAGCCCTTGTAAATCCCCAACAATACGTTGGAAACTTACAAGGGCTCTTTCAAGAAAGGGCGGTACCACCTTGTTTTGCTAAGGCATACTTTAGCATGTTAACATGCTAAAGTGGAATATCTTGATTCTACAAAAAAATCGGTCAAGAGACCGACTTCTACCTTAGCCTCATTTGTGAACTCCACTTAAAGCGACATTCACATTCTGCTTTTACGGGCTTACCCGGATCGACTTACTTTTATTTTTTCAGTCTTTCAGCTGATGGAGGGTATTTCGAGGCGAGAATTTACGGCAATCTTTCATCAGCCGATTGCTTTCTCCTGTCACAATTCTATCCCTACTTCATCTCCGTTATTGCTTTTCCTATTAAATTGTAGACAAACTATATCAAACTATAAGACAGTTTGTCAAGAGGGTAAATAGTACAGTACAATAGGTGTTATGCAGGAATACTACTGGGACCGGACACTGCGGGGAAGTTTTTGGCGGAAGGAGAAACGGCTGCATAGGCTTCGATTGGCAATAACAGTTCTTTTCTTTCTCATCGTTGCCGGTATTCTCGGAGTTGGCATTCTTTTTGCGTGGTATGCCAAGGATCTCCCGAGGCCGGATAAAGTCAGGCGGGTCGAGGGATTATCCACGGTTATTTTAGACAGAACCGGTGAGACGATTTATGATATTTTTGAGGACCAAAACAGAATTCCGGTTTCTTTTGACGATATTCCAAAAGACTGCAGGGAGGCAACAATTGCCATAGAAGACAAAAATTTCTACAAACATCAGGGATTATCCTCACAGGGTATTTTTCGGGCAATAGTAAATATTTTTATTTTCCATAATTTTCAGGGAGGGTCAACATTAACACAGCAGTTGGTTAAAAACGTTCTTCTGTCCCAGGAACGGACATTGCCCCGGAAGATGAAAGAGGCCGTATTGGCAATTCAGATAGAAAGGAAATACAGTAAGGATGAAATTCTGCAGATGTACCTCAATGAGGCTCCGTACGGCGGAACGGCAGTAGGACTGGAAGCAGCTGCGAAGTATTACTTTGATAAACACGCAAAAGAACTGTCCCGCACTGAATGCGTCATATTAGCCGGATTACCGCAATCCCCATCATACTATTCTCCTTTCGGAAACGATGAAGACGCATATATACCGCGCGCTCAACAGGTTTTGCGAAGAATGCGGGAAGACGGCTACATCAATTTTAAAGAGGAAATTGACGAAAAGGGAAAATTGGATCAGGCGAACTTTGTCAAAGGAGATATAGGGCTCAAAGCACCGCATTTTGTTGCCTATATAAAAGATATTCTCGTTGAAAAATTCGGTGAAAAAACAGTCAACGCCGGAGGACTGCGGGTCACAACGACATTAGATTTAAAACTTCAGGAGAAGGCAGAGGCAATAGTAAAAGAAGAAGTTGATAAAATCAAAAATCTTAAAGCAAGTAACGGTGCGGCTGTTGTTATTGACCCCAAAACCGGAGAGATTTTGGCCATGGTCGGATCCAAGGATTACACGGCAACGGACGCTGCAGGCCTTAAGTTTAACGTCGTAACCCAAGGGATCCGGCAGCCGGGATCGGCTATGAAGCCGTTTTCTTATGCCGCGGCCTTCAAAAAGGGCTATACGGCCTCAACTGTCCTTCTGGACGTTGAGACCAAGTACCCTTCGGGGGATCCGAAAAAACCTGAATACAATCCAAAAAATTACGATCTGAAATACAGAGGGCCGATGCAGCTGCGGTACGCTCTTGCCAACTCCATCAATACGATTGCCGTGAAAGTGAGTGCGTTGGTAGGGATCCGGGATATCCTCAGAACAGCAAATGACATGGGCATGACGTCTCTGGAGCCCAATGATGAAAACATGAAACGGATCGGGCTCTCTCTGACATTAGGAGGAGGAGAAGTGACACTTCTGGACATCACCAGTGCATATGGAATATTTGGGACCGGAGGCGTAAAACAGGAGCCGAAAGCGCTTCTCAAGGTGGAAGATGCAAAAAGGAAAGTACTGTTTGAACAGCTTCCGACATCAGCCAAACGCGTTCTTTCGGAAGATGTATCATTTCTTATTTCCAGCATTCTTTCAGACAACAGCGCCCGGAAAGAAATATTCGGCGAACGGTCATATCTTTTTATTGCTGATAAATCAGTTGCGGTCAAAACTGGAACTACCGATGACAAACGCGATAATTGGACGATCGGCTACACTCCTTCTTTCGTTGTCGGTGTGTGGGTAGGAAACAATGACAATTCCCCTATGAATCCCACCTTAGCATCAGGCGTAACGGGTGCTGCTCCCATCTGGAACCGGATTATCCGGGAAATTCTGAAAGATAAAAAAGATGAACCGTTTGTCAAACCGGAAAATATCATAGAAATGGAAATTGACGCATTTGGCTCAGGAACACCGGTTGACGGTATGCCCAAGCGAAAAGAGTATTACATCAAAGGTACGGAACCCAATACTCCGTCCTCTATTTACCAAAATCTAAAGATTTCAAAAAAAGACGGAAATAAACTGGCAAACGCCGTAGAAATTGCCAAAGGTGATTATGAAACAAAGCAGTATATTGTGTTTAAGGAGCAGGATCCGGTTTCTACAGACGGGAAAAACCGGTGGCAGGAAGGAATTGATGCCTGGCTGAACGGTCAGTCGGATAGCAAACTGAAACCCCCCAGAGAAACGTATGAAGGAGACGACACAATAACGGTCATTATTAAAGAACCGTCCGATAGATCACAAGTGAACAATAACAGCGTTACTGTCTCTGCTGAAGGTACATCTGTCGGAACTATTACAAAGATGGAAATATTTATTGACGGAGACAAAAAAAAAGAGTCAAACGGAAAAACGATATCAGACAATTTTTCTCTGTCAAACGGTCTCCATACAATACGGGTAAGAGCAGAGGATGACAAAGGAAACACGACAGAACGGGAGATCGCAATAGGAGTCAACCAGCCCTACGGCACGCCGACCCCTTTGCCGGTAGATACTCCAACCAATACCCCGTCTCCTACTCCCACACCAATTCCTTAAACGGTTTTGAGCGTTACCTGGTATTTTGAGGAAACCATACGAAGGATTTTTTCCCGGATCGGTTGAATGTCATCAGCAGTAAGATTTTTTTCACTGCTTTGATATACGATATGGAATGTTCTGGTATTTTGATACCGGTCAAGGAGTGTTACTTCAGAAATGAGAGGATGCATGGATCGGATATCACTGATCATGGGACCGATAAGCGTTTTTTCAGGGACTACAAGAGCAATATCTTCATAGCTTGCCGGATATTTGGGAATCGGTGCATATTGTTTTGTCTGCACTTTATGCATATGAAGCTTTAAGAAATCCACCTCGAGAATCGTTACGGGTTTTGAAATTCCCATGGCTGTTAATACATCATGAGAAACTTCGCCGACGAATCCATATTCCCCTAAAGACAAACAACGGTCGATCATGTACCATTTCGGAATTGGTCCTTCGTCTTTCGGAAAAGGAATACCGTATGAATCAAACAATGCTTCGGCTGCACCTTTCAATGTATAAAATTCATTTCCGGTAATACCAACGATAAGCATCGGGTGTTCCTCCGGGATATCATTTTTCCGATATCTATAAATCATAGAAAGTTCAAATAATGACAGGTACTCCCGATACGGAAGGTTTTGACGAATCGTCAAAAGCATGCTTGGGAGAAGCGACGGCCGCATATAGATCCATTCGGATGTTAAGGGATTGCTGATGGTATAGACTTTTTCTTTTGAAAATCCGAATACATCCATGAGTTCTTCGGAAACCATGGAATAGGTGACTAGTTCCGTATATCCCCAACCTTTTAGTGCGTGTTTGATAACAAGCTCTTCTTTGAGGATCGGGTCTTCAAATACCACCGGAGGCTCGGTATCAGGAAGTTTAGTTTTAATATTATGATATCCGTAAATGCGAGCGATTTCCTCAATAATGTCAACGTCAATTGTTATATCTTTTCGGAAGCTCGGCACCGTGACCGTTACCGAATCTTTGGAGATTGTCGGGGTAAACCCAAGTGGAGTGAGCGTTCGTTTAATTTCATTGTCAGTAAGGTCAAATCCCATATAGGTATTGATTTTTTTCCGGGATACCCAAACAGTGTACGGCTCAAAAGGCTTTGGATAGATATCGTAGAGTTTACTTGCAACAACGCCGCCGGTCAGTTTTGTGAGAAGCTCAATTCCTTTTAAGATCGTTGGCATCACAAGTTCTGTATCTATTCCCTTTTCAAAAAGCGAAGCTGCTTCGGTTCGGTGGGCAAGCGCCATGGAGGTTTTTCGTATATGTGAAGGGTCATACGTCTGGACAAACAAACTCCTCCGCCCATTATGCCGCAGAGATCAATAAGCCGGCCTGATCCATCCTCAATAACTATGTCATCTCCCGGGAGAGTATGCATTTTTCCGTCCAATGTTGTTATTCGTTCTCTTTTTTTTGAAGCCCGAAGAATCATAGTTGGAATGCCTTTGTTATTGGTAAGAATTTGGTCGTAATCAAACGCATGAACCGGTTGTCCGAATGCCTTCATCAAATAATTCGTGATATCTACGACGCTGTTAATCGGCCGCATACCGGAGAAGGTCAGCCATTTTTGCATCCACGGAGGAGACGGCTTGTTTTTTATTTTGTCAATAACAATTGCAGTGAAACGCGGATTTAACTGAACGTCCGTTGTTATGGATAATGAAAATTTCGAACCGGATTTGAAAAATGATTTTTGAATCATATACGGATCATTTACGAATTCTGCCTTGATACCGAATCGCGGTAAGATGACAGACGCTTCCCGGGCAATACCGGATACTGACATCATGTCCGGTCTATTGCTGGTTACTTCGATGTCATAGACAATTTCCTTATTTACTGTATTGATTCTTTCCACAGACGGACCACACAAAGAAAGATACCCCCTTATTTGCTTTGGAGTTGCTTTGGTTTTGAGATAGTCCCTAAGCCAGGAATCGGGTACTAAGATATTCATATTAAGTAAATTCGAAATTCGAATATCGAAATCCGAAACAATATTAAATACTTAAAATTTAAATATTAAACTTTTTGAGTTTGTTTCGTATTTCGTGTTTCGTGCTTTTTCAAAATTGTTCTAAAAATCTCACATCATTTCCGTATAACACCCGGATGTCATCAAGTTGAGTGCCGGATTTCATCATAAAACATCGTTCCACTCCCCATCCGAACGCAAACCCGTTATAGAATGTTGTATCGATGCGACCATTGGCTAAAACTACCGGGTGCACCATGCCTGCTCCTCCGAGTTCCAGCCACCCTTCCTTGCAGAGCCGGCAACCCTTACCATTGCAAATTCCGCAGGAAATGTCCACTTCAAATGAAGGTTCTGTGAATTGAAAATGAAACGGGCGGATGCGGGTTTTCCGATCCGGACCAAAAAACGCCTTAGCAAAATAATCGAGAACTCCTTTCAGGTGTCCGATTGATACATTTTTGTCAATATAGAGTCCTTCAAACTGATGAAACATTGGGGTATGGGAAACATCAATCTGACGCCTGTAGCACTTGGCAATGTTAATCATCCTGATTGGTAAAATGCCTTTTTCCATCTCCCGTACCTGACCGTTGCTGGTATGGGGAGTAAGAACTATATTTCGCACACCGGGTGTGTGGACTTCTTTCACACCCGGTGTGTGATTGATTAAAAACGTCTCCCACTCATCCCGAGCAGGATGATTCTTCGGCATGTTGAGTGCCTCAAACGCGTACCAATCCCAATCCACTTCCGGGTGCCTGACACGGGTAAATCCGAGTTTATTAAAAATTTCCGTAATTTCCTCAATTGCCTGGGTGACGATATGCAGGTGTCCAACAGGGGGGCGTATACCCGGAGCTGTCACATCCATCCAATCCTCATTAACGATACCGGATTCTTTGGCTTTTTTTGAAAGGAGTGCTTCGAGAGACTGTTTTACCTGATTTAAGACAATGCCGACCCGCTGTTTATCTTCCTTGGGAACAGAACGCATGGATTGGGACAACTTTTTCAACTCATCTACTGATACTTCAGTCAGAGATGGTTTTTGGTTAGCTTTCTGTTCTAGTTCAATAAGTTCAGAGATAAAAGTTTGACTTGAAATAGTATCTTGAAGAGAGTCACTTCTTTTTTGTTCATGAGATTTTATTTCATAATATACACGGACGGATTCCTCAGTGTTTTCAATAGATGTAATCGTAATCTCTTCAACTTCTTTTGTTGTAGCTATCTGTGTTCCGCCATCAGATATGGGGTTGTATCCGTTTATTTCAACAATACGGAGCGGTTTATGTTTGGGGAGATGCTCCGGAACAAACGATGAACGTTCTTGTAATTCTTTGAGCGATACAAACGTTGTTATTATCTCTTTATCAGCCTTAACAATAGCGTTTGCTTCTCTTTCAATTTGAGAAGTTTCGGTCATTGGTATGCTTCCCTGATATTCTATATATGGTTTATCACCGTGGTCGGCTTTTATGGGTTTGAGATACGGTGCAACCTGCATGACCGCTTCATGGAGGATGTGTCCTGCTGTGTGGCGTTTCATGTTTTCATAGCGTCGTTCCCAATCAATGGTACAGGTGACTTCCTCACCTTTGTCAAACATTCCTTCAACAGAACATTCATGCACGACATCCTCTTCCATCATCCGGACGTGTTTCACTACCGCTTTTCCTTTTTTTCCCACAATGAAACCTTTATCTGATGGTTGGCCTCCTCCTTGAGGATAGAAGATCGTTTTTTCCAGAATAATTTCCCATGAATTCCCTTTTTGAACGCACGAAAGTATTTTGGAAACACATTCCTTTTTGTAACTATCTGTCAGATATAGTAATTCGGTCATATATTTCTTAATTTATTGTACGTTTTACGATATACTATCGCAAGCAGGCACGTTTGACGTGTCAAGGAGAGAGGTGGGTTGCGAACTTTTACTTAGGAGGTAAGCATAAACCTACCTCTCTCCTTTATTTATCCAATCTAGGATCCGTGGTTGTCGGTTAAGCCTAATGTTTCGCGTACTTTTAGATCACTTATCGCATGCAAATAGCGTTCCTTATCGGCTTGAGTACCTGATGTTGCAATATTTTCCCTCCATTGTCTAAGCGCGTCCTCATTAAGCAATTTTGGACTTACAGGCCAGTTTTTCGGATCTTTTCCATACCCTGCTATTTCAAGACTTCTAAGCATTGTCATAATTGTTCACCTCCTTTGACCACAAAAAATCCCCCTTTCGGGGGTTCTTTTAGGATTTAGTATTCTTATTACGTATTTACTGCATCTAAAGAATCCCCGCTTCGCGAGGTTCTAAAACATGCAAAAAATTGATTATTTTTATTAACTTGCATATATTCCAACCTTTTTTTCCATTGTTTCGATCCGTTCACCATGATCAACAACTTTACTGCCAATAATTGTTTGCTCTTCTTCAAGTTTTGTATATTTCCCTGTAAACCAATCCAATTTTTCAAATAATATATCAAACTTATTGTGTAATCCGTCTATTTTATTTTCGATTTCTTTAAGTTCTTCATCTGTTGCAAATTTCTTTTCAAATCGTATTTCTAATGCTCTCAGCGAATTATATAGTGCCTTTTCAAAATAGAGAGTTGTTACCGGTTTATACAGTGCATTTTTTCTTTCTTTTCTCTCTGCTTTTTTCTTCAATTTTTCAAATTCTTTATCAAATTGGGCACGTTTTTTATCATCCATGAAATTCATCTTACTTAAATGATTTTACTTTGTCAACAATTGCCTGGAAGACAGCTGGATGGTCCAGAACCAAAATTGCAAGAATTTTCCTGTCAAGAGTAATTTTTGCATTCTTAAGGTTTTTTATGAATGTGCTGTAATTTATCCCCTGTTTTTTGACTGCTTCGGAAATTCTGACAATCCATGCTTGACGAAAATCCCGTTTTTTGTTCCGTCGTCCTGCAAACGCGTATTCTCCTGCGTGAAGATACGCCTCCTTGGCTACACGTATAAGCCTCCGTTTGGTCATCCGGTAGCCCTTATTTGCCTGAAAGATTTTTTTGTGCTTTGCGTGACTGGTGACACCCCGTTTTACTCTCATATAACTTTATTTTTGTAACATTGTTCTTATATTCCTGCTGTGTCTATTCGTCTTTAATTCCATCATCTTATCCTGTCTTCTTTGCCTGGATTTCGTTTTATTTCTCCGTAAATGCCTTGCTCCCTGCACGCCATGCATCACTTTACCGGTACTGGTAATTTTAAAGCGTTTTGAGACTATTTTCCGAGTTTTCATTTTCGGCATATATCCATATTATACCTGTTTAGCATAACGATATGCAACGAGACATACGGTATCATCAACGAATTACGAATAAAACATACGAATATACGAATTCTTAATGTGTTGATTCGTAAATTCGTATAAATTCGTTATTCGATGATGGGGCTTATTTTTTTTCCGGTACGAGCATGGTGACGAGAGCTTTGCCTTCCATGTGAGGTTCTTTCACAACTTTTACCGACTCAAGGCTAGCAATGAACCGCTTTATGATATTATATCCAAATTCTTTTCTGGTAATCTCCCTACCTCTGAAAAACACATTGATTTTCACCTGATTTCCGTCTTTCAGGAAGTCTTTTGCCTGGGCTACCCGTGTGTCAAAATCATGGGTTCCGATAAACGGACGAAGCCGGATTTCTTTCACTCCGACATTTTTCTGGGTTTTTTTGCTTTCCCGCTCTTTTTTTTGCTCCTGATACTTGAATTTTTTTACGTCTATAAGTTTAGCAACCGGCGGTTTGGCGTTCGGAGCGATCTCTACAACGTCGAGATCCAATTCTTTTGCTTTCTGCAAGGCTTCCAGTTTGGAGACAATACCAATTTGCTTTCCCTCTTCATCTAGGAGCCGGAGCTGGGGGCTCGTGATTTGATAATTAATGCGATAGTGGAATGTTGACTGTGTTTGCACAAGAGATACTTCCGGTTCTTATTGGTATTATACCCAAAAGATTGGCTTTTTGTAAAGCGCGAGTAAATTTTCGTGATTCATTTGTAATTCTTTTTTAAAAATGTATCTATCAAATCAGCTAACTCTTTTTCTTTTCCATGAAAACCATGATCACAATTTTTTATCTGGTGAGCAACAGTCAGCGGATTTTCCTTTTTCATGAGAGCCATAGCTTCTTTTATTGGTATTATTGTGTATTCACCTTCTTCATTATCACCTATCACGGCTAAAATTGGCACTTTTATCCTGCTATACATCAGTAGTTTTTTCCCTAATCGAAGCGGCATAGTCTTTGATAATTCCGATCCGGGTGAGTAAAAATTCAAATAACTTCTGGCGCTTAATGGCGCTTCTCCGGCAATGCCACCAAATATATCCGATAAAAAGGAAAGTCCCTTCCCTGTGTTGACTAATTCTTTTGCTTCAGTAAAATAATTTTTCCTGATTTTTTTCTCATATCGCTGTTGTGTGCCCACACTGTCATTAAATCCCAAAAGAATGACACCGATTATATTTTTCCGATACTTCCCTTTGTTTACATAATAAATTACTTTCTCGTTTCCAAAACTATGGGATTCCAATATGATTTCATTCAAATCGTTGCTAACACAGAATTCTAACCAAGCGTCCAAGTCCATAACGGAGTCTTCAAATAATTCCAGAGCAGCTCCATGAGGAACTTCACCGGGCTCATATTCAAAATTTCCGTATCCACGGTTATTTGTTTGCAGATAAGAAAAATTATTTTTATACGCAACATCAGCAATGTATGGATAAAACGTATTGCCATAAAAATTACCTGACGTACCGTGGATATGGACGATTATTCGATTGGATTTTTTTTGTGCTTTAAGATACAGACCGTAAAGAGGTAACGTGTCTTTCGTAACGACATGAACTATTGGATACAACGGTTTATTCATTATTACTCTTCGATATCAAAGGCGATTCCCTTATCGCATATAGGATCAACAAATTTTTTTACCAATTCCTTATGCAAGGGGTGCGGTACATAGGTATCTCTCATTTGTGCATTTTCAAATGTCATGATAAATCCATGTGTATACCCTTTTTCCAGATGCTCGATACTGACTGACGGCCCCCAGACATAATGAGTGATTCCGGGAATTTTTTTGGATAAAACCGCTAACGCATCCGCTAATTCCTTGATTTTTTCCTGACTTGCATTATCGTAAAATGTAAATAAGACAATATGGTATACCATAATAAAGGTATTGTATAATAGTGGACTGTTATTTTACAATATCTAGATGATTTTATTTTTAATCCGGTTCTGAATATCGTTTATAAGATCATCGATTTTAAGTCCATTTGTGTTTTTTCCCGATCGATCACGCACTGATATTGTATTATCTGTCATTTCTTTATCTCCGATTATCAGTAAATAGGAAACCTTATCCTGTTGTCCTTTTCTGATTTTTGCATTCAGGGTTTCATTTCGATCATCAAGTTCCACCCGGATACCTTCTTTTTTAAGTGTTTCGCAGATCTTTCTTGCATACGGAAGATGCCGATCTGCAATTGGTAAAATTCTGACCTGGATCGGATTAAGCCACGTTGGGAATGCCCCTCCATAGTGCTCAATCAGGATACCGAAAAAGCGCTCCATTGAACCCAGTACCACACGATGAATCATAACGCAATGCTCTTCTTTGCCATCGCGAGTGATGTATGTGACATCGAAACCTCGACCAATACGTTTGATATATCGAGCCAAATTTTCTCTTGTTTTGAATTTTTGTTTGAAGGTTTTAAGAGCCCAAAATTCATCGATGTCCTGTTCGGTTGACTCCGCATGATCTGGTTGATTGAAATCAAACTGAACCGTACCCAGCTGCCATTCCCGACCGAGAGAATCTTTCACTTTCATATC
>Ga0208375_1004261_pt1 | contig 11419 bp, 8 predicted proteins | sample RifOxyD1_FD_184038 | JGI IMG/M metagenome (GOLD analysis project Ga0208375, IMG submission 184038) | Soil microbial communities from Rifle, Colorado - Rifle Oxygen_injection D1 (SPAdes) | ecosystem: Environmental > Terrestrial > Deep subsurface > Rock core/Sediment | place: Rifle, Colorado... | reverse complement strand
GGTCAACAGTTCAAGGTTAGTCCCCGGGAAGCCTCTCCTTATCCAATCGATCTGGCTCATCGAACACGACCAGACGATTGGCAATGGATCCTTGTAGAGATGGTCGAAAAAAGGGCGATCAAATCTTGCGTTATGCGCAACAATTAGGCTGATCGTACTGAGACTTTTCCCGATTGAGGCCCAATCGATCTTTCGACCCGCAAGGTCTTTCTTAGTAATGCCAGTGAGAAGAGTTACCTGCTCGGGCACGTTACCCTCTATGTCTTGGTAATGGCTCTCCAGGTTGTGTAGCGACACTATGGCCTTTCTTGTTCTGTCGTATGAAAAATACCAGAGGCCTAACTCAATCACCTTATCCTGCTCCCAGCTTAATCCTGTTGTTTCGAAATCTAGAATGACTCCGCTCGATAGTTCAGCACTTAGAGTTGGTTGTTTAAGTATGTGTGTTCGGATTTCAGACTCAGAGAGAGGACGCAAAATTACGTTTTTTTGCGAGTCATGGTTGGCTAGCCACTTATCTGCCATGACTCGACTTTAGCAAACAATATGCCATTTGACGTCTAGATTCTTGTGATGAACAATTTCTATATGCAAAAGGGAATACTGTCGGGGAACCGGGGCAGGAAATTAAGTGCCTGGGATAAGGTTTGGTTGTTTAAGAAGATTGATAGTTTCTTTCGTGCTGATCAGTATTTTTCACACTTGGATCGCACTTTGGTTTCTAGTGAGGTAAGAGGGGCCATAGAAGTATCGACCAACTTTGAGGACCTTCTTGCCGCGGTAAAAAAAATAAGCCTCAACAAACCCATCAAATTTACGCGTAAGCTGAGCGCTACTGGTAATGATCACTACTATTTCGAGTATCCGCCGTTGTGGTTTCAGCTTGAGACTCTATTTCTTCATTGGGACACGATCTTGTCAGTATATGAGGAACTCAAAAGTCATGATGCCTCGATCGGCTATCGCTTTGGACACAAGCCTGAACCGACTTCGAATCGAGTTATTAAATCCGACCGCCCATCTCTTCGCTTAATAGATGCCAACATAGCAGGTCCGCTGAAAAAGCCATTCTTCGAAGAGTACTCAGAATTCAAGAACTCCATTTGTCGGAATGCAAAGCAGCTCTTTGAAGAGGGTGAGAAGTTGGAACGTCAAAGACTCGTATTGGCCCAAACCGACATAAAAAAGTTCTTTCACACATTGAAGACCAAAACCCTTGTTCGTCGCCTGAAAGAGGATTTTCCGATATTATCTGATCTAGTTGAAAGCACATCCGAAATGAATGCTTTCGGATACGATACAGTTCCAATTGGCTGGGCAGTCTCAGGTACTTTGGTTGATCTCTGTATGGTGGGAGTTCATGAGAGGTTTGCAAAGGAACTTCAGGCTAAAACGCTAAGTCGTGTTGAAGCGATTATTACACAGAGGCTTCATTCCTATATTCCAGCTCAAGGACAGCCTCATAATCTCGAAACCGAGCTTTTAAAGACCCTTAGACTTTCGGGGCTGCAATATCGTGCCAGTTTCAACTATGTAGATGACTTTGTTTTTCTGGTGACCTATCTGGCCCCCGAAGACTCAACGATCGCCGCAATCTTCGATAAGGTGATTGGGTTTGCTGTGGTTGAGGCGGCTGAAGAGCTTTTGAATTTGGTATTGCCTAATTCGTCAGGTGGAGATGGAAAAAGGCTGGAGTTTTATAAGTCTGAGCTTGAGAAGCTTAATATCCTTAGCTTTGATCGTACGAACATAGAAACTCTTCAATCGAATTTCATTCCAATGCTGAACGCCAAAGCATCGTTTGAAGCCGATTCAGACAACAATGTGTGGACTAGGCTCGATGAATTTTTGCTGCCAGTCGACAATGATCTCGCGCTTAATGAACGGTCACAATTCTTTTCGACACTTAATAACCTGCGAAAAAGTATAATTGACGGCAGCTTTCCGGATGAGGCAACGCGTGATGAAATTTTTCGAAAGATATTCGTAAAAATTGAAGGCGATGGTGCGCGTTATATAAGAACGATTCTTCAGCTGCTTGAAGCTATGTTTGCCGTTGCAAAACGGCAGGAGGATCGAGATTACCTGGTAAGGAAAACAGTCGAACTGGTAGAGAGATATCAGACAAAGCCTTCTCTCGACCTTAATTTGAAATTATTTTCGGGCCTGTTTAATTGTTACGAGAGATTTAATTTCGATCTAAACATTCAATTCTATATCCACCTAGACAACTTCGCCAAAGCTTGGTTTCAAAAATACAAGAACGAATGGGACAAGCTTCTGCTTGAGGACGTACGCACTACGTTTCGTATTCGACAAGTGAATCATCAGCAGGTCGAAATTGGGAGAAAGGATGAGCTTCAAGATGATGTACTTCGGGTAGCCGGTTCACTAGTGCGCGGCATCGCTGTGGGGTTAAATGTATTATGGGCGGTTAGAGGAAGAAAGATACAGAAATTACGGTTAGCAAATGGTGAGATTGATGCTGTTATCGCGTCACATGTCTTAAGTAAGAGTACTTCGAGAGATTCAGAAATTGATATTGATGATTATTTGACCCTGACTAAACAAGTCGCCGAACAGTGTGGCAATAACGCGGCTGTGCTATTTTTCAGGCTGAGCTGTGCGACGATACTCTCAAGATTTTCTGATGCCGATCTGAAGAAAGCCATTTCTTACATGAAGGAAGAGCATGGAAATTCGACTGAAGTTCAGTTGCTGTCGGAAAGTCTTAAGACCGTAAGGAAGAATCAGGGACATTTTGAACAGCAGTATTCCGAGCGATTGAAGTTTGCTTATAACGGCCTGAAGAACGGCTCCTGGAAGGAGCTTGTGCCAAGTATGTTATTGCGGGAGGACGAACGTTCTCCTTTTGGTTTGTCATTCTTTTTCTTAAGTCTATGTATGCCCAATCGTTATTTCTATTTGCGCGCATATCTGCACGTACTCGGGGGATTTGAATCGATTTTGGTGGTATCGGGTGAGTTTTTGCCAAAATCGCTTTTTCGTGTGGGAACTGCATTCGTCGACATCCTCGATCTTATACGTAATGAGCCACTGAAAAAGGGAGTGCTGGTTTCAGCGTTAGGTACAATTAAGAAGATCCGGCAAATCCTAAAGAAGGAACTGCAGTTCTATCCGTCCTGCACCGACCCTCTTGAGAAATTCAGACGAGACGACGTAGTACTTATTGATATTGCCGGAGAACGCTATAAACGATTCTATGAGCAGATTAAGGTTAGAAAGGAAGTGCGAGTTACTCTCGCATCAGTAAACATTCCCAAGAGCGAGTTTGTTGAAGAAGCTGGATTGACATTTTCAGACACGTTCACAAATGAGTTGGACACAAAAATTCAAGCTGCAATTTCTGAAGCTTGTAAGCAAAAAGCGAGTATAGTGGTTTTTCCCGAATTGACACTGCCGCGAAGATATTTGCGACGTTACCTGAACGATTGTGCAAAAAACAACCTCGTCCTGATTGCCGGAGTAGAGTACGAGATTACACACCCCAATAAAGCTAAAAACGTTACAATTGTCTCAATTCCATGCTCTCGCGAAGAAAATCCATTTGGATACGAATATATTGGTTTTGAACAGCCGAAACGTTATCCCTCGGCTGAGGAGAATCATTCGCTTAAGGAAAACGGTTTTGAGTATGTGCCAGGAAGCACCCAGTACATATTTCAAATAAGCGGATTTGGGAGATTTGCTATACTAACGTGTTCTGATTTTCTTTCGCTGCGACTGAGACTTAAGCTACAAAAGGAAATACAGACTTTGTTCGTTCCGGCTCAAACGAACGATTCGACAACCTACGATCATATTACTCAGGCGAGCATTCGTGAGCTACACTGCTTCACGGTAGTCTGTAACAGTCCTTGTCAGGGCAGTAGCTTCGTATATGGTCCGTTTTACAGGGATCATGAACGGGTAGTGATGAAGCGAGTTGGTAGAGTTGTCCCAGAATTCTGCACCGTGTTATTTAAGCCGGAGGAGTTACTGGCGTCCCAGAGACATCCAAGTTTGGTTCCTTTTAGAAAAGACCCGAAGAGAATACATCCAGAGTTAACTGGGTTGGAAAAAATGAAGCAAACTCCACCTGATTGGGGAACGGAGGAGGCCGACTAGCGACCATCCGGCAAAAGCCGAAGGCCTGTTTAGGACGACTTGTTTTCGATCTGATTTTGGAATGAATCAAGTGGAAAAGAGGCGAAGTTATTACTGATGGTTGTGCCATTTCTCGGATCTCTCTCTCTCTAGCCCTCTGAAAGTCTCCCTCAAAGTCTCTTTTTCGAAACTTTCCTGTCCCACAAATTTTAGCCACTTAAAGAAACCAAATACTTACACAAGAAATTAGTAGGCACGCCGCTTGCGATTACAGCAGGGCAAGAGGGGTGAAATATGGGAATGAGACTTACTGAACGTGATTACGACATGCTTCGTTTTTTGGCTGAGCAAGGAGTGGCGTCGGCAAAACAACTTACGCAAAAATTCTTTTCGAGCGCGGCCGCATTTAGTAGTCGGATTTCAAAATTGATTCAAACCGGATTAATAGAATCGGTTCCGCTTACGACAATGAAGGGATTTTCGCAGCAGGCATACTTTCATTGCGCGACCGATCTGCTCGGTGCTTCGCGAACCGATATCTGGAAATACCGGATCTATCGGTTGGGTGCGCGGTTTAAAAAGAAATGGCCAAGCACTCTGAAACTTTCGGACGTCAAGATGTGGCGGCATCAGCTTATGGTGAACGAACTGCGACTCATATTCGAGAAGAAGTTTCCTGGTGCGATTTTTCTAAACGATCCGCAAACAACAGATGAATTCAAAAAGTATTGCTGGAAAGGGCAAAGTCCGGGCAGCGTGCTCCCAGTCCCTGACTTAACCGTACGAAGCAAAGACCGATTTATTGCAATCGAGATTGAGCGAAACCTAAAGCCAGAACACGAATACTACGATCGTTTTTGGAAGTACGAACGAAGCGAATTTACGCACGTCATCTACTACTGCGAAAGCGAACGCATCTTTAAGATCGCCGCGAAAATACTATACCGCTGCAATCGCATCGCATTTGCCAGGTTTGGCACTATTCACGAAGTATTTAGGCCGGATATCGGCTGGAACAAACTCGAAGAGTTTTTATCAGAGGTCATCCCGCGCGAACAATCGATCCTTGAAAAGTACAAGACGGCCCCCACAGTCGCTGAGGCCTCAACTTCCTAAAACGCTTTGCGTTTTGCTGTCGATCACCCCCACACACCCTATAGGTTTGCGGTGGTGATCGACGGCCGGAAGTTGGCCAAAGCTATGGGGGCCTAGGTAGACGAAACAAAGAATAAGCGGGTGATAAAGATTTTAGGAGATGGGGAGAGGGACATGGAAGGAAGACAAGAAATAGCAGGTACGGGGTTGGTGACAATTGCACAGTTAGCTGAGCATCTGCAATTGAGTGTAGGGACAATATATTACTGGGTTCATCGACGAGAGATTCCGTATATGAAAATCGGAAAGCATTTACGGTTCAATCTTAATGAAGTCCTGGGATATTTCGGAACAGCCACCAAGGATCGAGCAGGACGGGGTTGCCTGAGTCTGCGAGAAAGGGTAAGTCATCCACAAAACAGCTCTTTGACAACTAGGGATGTCGACCATGCCGAACTCCGCAGAAAGGAGTAAAGCATGGCAATTAGTAAACGCTTTAGAAAACGATCCGGGTGGACCTACCAGGTCAAGGTTAAGGGATCAGATGGTAAATGGATCACCGAGACCTTTAAGACCCGAATCGAAGCAGAGAAACGAGAGGCCGAGATACGCCTCTACAAACTCAAGGGGGGATTCGTAACGAACCTCTCAAGGCAACTGAACGTGGCTGACTATTTTGAACAGTGGTTTCAAGAAACAAAGAACGGCAACGCTTCGGAGTTCTATCGAAAGCAGCAGCGGCAAATCTTTAGGGACTACATAAACCCGTCAATCGGGCGAGTTAAGCTCCAAGAGGTGACGCCGGCGCATGTGAGCAGGCCACTGGCACTTGCGGCTGAACTCGGACGGGGACCAGCGCAGAGACTTCATATCTTCAACGTCATGCATAAGATGTTTGGAGATGCAGTCGAGCTGTACGAAATCCTGGCTCGAAATCCAGCGATCCGAAAGCTTAGGCCTAAGGTGCCAATCCGAGAAATGCCGTATCTCGAAATCGACGATCTGATAACGCTCCTTAGATATGTCGAAGGGAAGTACTATCAGACGGCGATCTGGCTACAGGTCTTTGCAGGACTAAGAGTCGGAGAGGTGCAGTATCTCAGATGGCAGCATGTCGATCTAAAGAACGGAATCATTCACGTGCAAGGCACTTACGTGCGTGAGGAAAAGAGATTCCAAGATCATCCTAAAGGTAAGAAGTGGCATCGTATAAAAATGCCGCCCGAACTTTGGGAATACTTGGCTTCGGAGAGGCCAAAGGCAACGTGCGAGTTTGTGGCGACTTCGCCGGTGCAGCCTTTTCTTTATTACATCGGTTACGCTCACGCCCTTAAGAGATATTGCGCGCGAGCGGGAGTGCCGATCATATCGACGCACGGACTTAGGCACTCGTCTTCGGAACTCTATATGGCAGCCGGAGCGAGTCGAGATGATCTAAGACTGCTATTTGCTCATTCGAGCGGTAGCGTGACGGATCGATACGTGCACGATAAGGGAAGGCGCCTGGATAAGGTCGCGGACAACGTGGTGCTGTTTAGGCCGCGAGAAAATGTGGCGGAAGATGGGAACGGAGTTTCCCCAAAGTTTCCCCAAATCAAAAAAAGCGTGTTTTGAAGCTGTTTAAGCGATCACTGAAAATCGGAAATTCGAATCATAAGTCATTGAAATTAAAAATGAATGGCGGAGAGAGAGGGATTCGAACCCTCGGTACGGTGTTACCCGTACACACGCTTTCCAAGCGTGCTCCTTCAACCACTCGGACATCTCTCCGCAAAAAAAGGTGATTGAATATTGAGTGGTTAGCATATTGGAAATTATCGGTCCACTATTTCTAAGCCATTTTGGGAACATCTGTGTTCCCCACTACTTCCGCAGATAATTCAATCGGATGTGTATAAGCCCCACGTTTAGATCAACATTCTCCCAACTCTAAAGTGGGGAGTTTTGCATTAAAAATTACAAGTACTCAAAGATACAACTGAGGAACAACTCGTCGCTCTGTCAATAGACGTTTTTTCAGCGAAACAATAATCCCTCGGTTCTTTAGACCACTTGGTTTTACCATCGCCAGCTCTCGAAAATATGTAAGGTTTATGCGACTTTTATCAGTGTAGCCAAAGCCGATTCATCCAGTGCCTTTTTTAACCGATACGCGGTTTCGTAAGAGCAGGAGAGCCTTTTGGCTATTTGGTACGGATTAATCCCTGGCTCCATCAACATCACATAAGCATTGATCAGCCCGCCAATTCGGTCCGATCAATGCACGCATCGAAAACCATTTGTGATCTTCAAGGATATATCGACGGGGAATGAGTTTCTTCTTATCCGACGATTCGATCGTTGGAATCTTCAGCTTGAATCGATCAAACGCTGGATCGGCTTTTGTTTGCCCCATATCCACGCTGATAGTCATTCGCTCCGGCAAGCCTGAAGCAAATCCCCTTGAAAACATATAGCGTAGCTTTTTCTGTGCGAACGTTGAAATCAAACGCCAGTTTTTAAATCGTTTTCTTGTAAATTCAGCGATAGCTCCAAGAAAAGCCAAATCTTCGGGAGATAGAACTGTCGCCAAGGTTTTGAGCCGCTCCAGGTGGATCAGATCCCCCATTTCGTCGAGCCAGGTAAGTAGAAGGTTCAAGAGCTTGAGATCGCCGCACAAAAAAGGAAGCGTATCGATGATAGTCTGCTCAATGTCCTGGTCCTCTTTCGTTTTATCCCTGCCAAAGGCGATTCCGAGCGAAACCCATCTCGAAAGTAATGGTTGAATATCGGCCGAACTGATTTTCACTTGTAACCCAACTCATTCTTAAGCGTTCTGACAATGCCATCAACAAAAACGACGTAGGTTTCCGTCTCGTTCTGCTTCAACGCATACTCCCGGGCGACTGCTAGCTCCGGCTTCGGCACTGATATCAGCTTTGCTTGGTGGCTCATAAGACATGGCTTTGACTCACCATTCCCTGCCATAGTGCCACAAAACCGCATACTCCATCAAAGCACCACTGTCTCTCAAATTGAGTTTTGTTTTGATATTCATGCAATGTGAATCGATCGTTTTTGGGCTCACCTTTAAAATTGAAGCAATTTGCCTAGTTTTTCGACCCTGTCCGAGTAAATGCAGTATTTCGAGTTCACGGTCGGTAAGCGAGTCGCTTGCTTTTTTTGTCCGATTTCCTCTGCTTGTCTTTGAAAATGACAACAAAACCTGGTCCTTTACAAATTCGCTCGCAAAAATCCTTCCGTTCATGACTGTCTTTACCGCAGTCAACAACTCTTCCATGGCAGCATTCTTCATTATGTATCCCTTTGCTCCCATCTGAAATGCCCGTTCGGCATACACATTCTCGCTATACATCGACAAAATAAGCACTGGTATGTCAGGACACTTCTCCCTGACGGCGGCTGTAAGGGTTAGTCCGCTAACGCCTTTTAATGAGATATCGACTATAAGTAGATCCGGCTTCACGACCTGTAACTGCTCGATAGCCGATTGTACATCTCCTACATCCCAACAAACCTTGTAATCAGTGTGCGTTTCAAGCAGCATTTTGAGACTCTGCCTAAAAATCACATGGTCATCGACCAGCATAATTCTTTTGGTCTCAGTCATTGTCTGTCTCCCGTTATAACTAACTTAACTATGGTTCCACGGTCTTCGGCTCGTTCTATTTGAATAGTTCCACCGATCGATCTTGCCCGGAGTTCCATGATGCGCAGGCCTAGACCCCCACTTTCTTTTGCTTCATCACTTATTCCAACTCCGTCGTCTACGACGGTTACGTAAATTTCTTTCTTCTCGCTAAGCACTACTCTAACTGTCTTCGCGTGACCGTGTTTGGCCGCATTTACAAACGCTTCATGAAGAATTCGATATATTGCAACTCCAGTGGTCTCACCGATCGAGCTGAAATTGCTATCAACTTGAAATGAGTAAGCCACAGAGTAGAGGGCGGACATTTGCTTAAGCATTTTTTCGATCGATTGAACAAATCCTTCTGATATTATCTGGAATACACACAACTCGTGCGCCACTTTTCGCACATCTTCGACGGCCGTTGAAATGTACCTATCAAGCTGATCAAACCGACCGCCGACCGGCTTCAATGACCTGTAGAAATAAAGAATGCCGAGCAACTGCTGTAGTAGTCCATCGTGAAGTTCTTGGCCGATACGAAGTTGTTCGTTTTCGCTGATGTGAACGATTTCGTTTTCAAGTTGCCGACGTTTTTGAAGCTCCTCAAGAATTTTCCGTTGGCTTATTTCGATGTTATCAAGCATCTGGTTGAAGCCGCTAACTAGATGGGAAAACTCCTCAATTTTTTCGAATGCTTCGCCGGGTTTTAATCTCACAGAGTAATCGCCTGCCTGGACTCGTCTAACTGTCTCCGTAAGCTTAGATACTGGGTAACTTACTTTCTGGGCGCCTACGTGAGCTATAATGACAATACTAAGCAAGATAACAAGGGCAGCGCCTCCAAAAGCGTATCTTAACCGGGTAATGCTCTCGAACGCCTCGGCCGAATCAATCTCACTCAAGATAGCCCAGCGTTGTCCACTGATTGTTATTGGTGCATAGGCACTGATTACCGGAATTCCACGATAGTCAGCGGTGGTAATCACCCCCTCCTTTCCCTGAAGGGCGAGTTTAGCAGATTCCGTCTTAACAGGCAGAATCAATGCGGTAGACCCACTACGATTTATCTTATCGGCAAGCTCATCTCCAAAGGATCTTCCATACAATTTTCTTACACTATTAAATAGCTCTTCTCTGCCCTCTGATACAAAACGAGAATCTGACCTCATAATCAAATCGGAACCAACAAGATATGTTTCGCCCGATTTTCCGTGGCCACTCTCCTTCCATTTTCTGTCTAGAGTCAAAATTCGGTTTATCTCTTGAATGGGTATTTCGAAAACTAGCTGACCAATTGGCGTTTCTTCTTCGAATATCGGAGCTCCCAAAAAAGCTACTGGCCTTTCGGACCACGATTCATCACGAAAATAGTCGGTAAACCAAACACTGCCTGGTCTTTTTGCACTCTGCTTGGAACATACCTCCAAAGCCTTTTGTGAAGACAGCGGAAAAGAAGCTTTGAGCCGTTTTTGAAACATCGAGAACATTATCGTCGGCTTATTGTAAAGACAGCTGACCACAAGCAAGTCCGAAAACCCTAACTGCGAGCCAAGCTCGAAAGCGGATTTCTTGAGCCGATCAGAAGTAGCCTGTGTCATTGGTATTGTCTTTTTATTAACAACCGAAATGAGATCGGAGCGAGAATGTTCGTTCCGTGACCAACTTGTCAGCGTACTTTCGAATCTACGAAAATACTGCTCCAGAGCGAGACTCAAATTTACGCGAGCTGAAATGCGGCTATCCGAGTATCCCCGGTCGAGAGATTTCTTTGCAACCAAATAAGAATACATCGCAGTACAAAAAAAGACACTGCATCCGACGATAAGCAGTAAACCGCGCAACTGACGTGAGAAACTTGCTACTTTTTGTGTTTTCAACAAATTCAATGGGTAACGGTAAGAGTCTGCTGGCGCAAGGCAAAAAGGCCTTCTAGGGAATTTTCTTAGGCCATGTAGGACTATTTCTTACACAAAAGATTTATAAAAATTCTACAAGGATGCTTGACGTTATGCGCCACAAATGAGAACTGACTGCAATTTTTAATTTTGGAGGATAATATGCGTATTTTGGTTCTTAGCCTGGCTTTAGCTTTAAGCTTTCCCGTACTTGCCGACGAAATGATCGAGATTCAAAATGGATCTACCGCATTTTTTAAGGACTTTAAAGTGCTTGAAGACGGTAGCGTGCAAGCGGGATTTATGACCTATCTATCGACAACAAATTCTAGCGACAAAGACACTTATATTGCAATAACGGTTGATACGACCGTATTCAAAAAGAAGTATTCGGAACAGATGGAACTCTATCTACTTCCCATCAGAATCGCGGTCAATCTCGATATCGCTGGCGGCACTTCTACATCATTTTTCGATGCCAAGGCAGGAATAGCCAAGCTCATTTTCAGTAACGGATTCTCTACTCAGCTTCTCTCATTTTTGCGAATGACGGAGTTCGGACCTTACGGGGTCTTCGAAGGCATCGAATTTGGCTCTGTTTCATACGACAAAAGCTTTGATGTACTTGCCAACGGAAAATTGCAGATCTACTTTGATGTTACAGCAAGATTTGGCAAAGGCGCTTTTT
>Ga0208375_1004259_pt1 | contig 11422 bp, 12 predicted proteins | sample RifOxyD1_FD_184038 | JGI IMG/M metagenome (GOLD analysis project Ga0208375, IMG submission 184038) | Soil microbial communities from Rifle, Colorado - Rifle Oxygen_injection D1 (SPAdes) | ecosystem: Environmental > Terrestrial > Deep subsurface > Rock core/Sediment | place: Rifle, Colorado... | reverse complement strand
GGTCTTGGTTTTGTTGATGATTTCTTGCAATTTTGTCTCCTTGAGCGCCATGTAGTGCGGGTCATATGAGTTCATGCCCAAAACAGTAGAGTGTAACGTCTATTGCTGCAATGTTAACAAGAAAACCCCCGCACCAAGGTTGGTGCGGGGGGTGGGTGATAGGCGAGTTTGTCTAGCGACCTCGACGCTTGTGGTAGTGTTTGGGGTGCCGGGCGGCATGATTGTCGCGGCGTCCTTTGGGGATCGGCGGGCCTTGGCTCCGCCAAATGGTGTGCCAGGGGTGTACTGATGATGCCATGACGACACCGAGGGCAAGGAGTGCATAGACGGTTCGGCGGGTACTTACCACGGGACACCTCCTTTGTTTGTTGGTTCTCTGGTAAGTGTACCACATCGACTTTCCGGTTCGAAACGTTGCGATATGACCATTTTTTTGGTATAGTGCCCGCACAGGTTTTTGCGCGATTAGCTCAAAAAAATGGAGCGGTGAAAACCTTACGAGTCTCGGTTTTCACCTAATAACGACGAGGTCTTTTCAATTGGTTTTCAAAGTGCGCGATTAGCTCAGGTGGTTAGAGCGCGTCACTGATATGAGTACATATACATGGTTCGTTCGGTTCAAATGAATGTGTTCTTTGGGTTTGTGCCTCCCGTGCGCGATTAGCTCAGGTGGTTAGAGCGCGTCACTGATAATGACGAGGTCCCAGGTTCGAGTCCTGGATCGCGCACAGGGGGCACAAAAGAACGCATTCATTTGGTCCCTCACTGCCATGTATAATGACGAGGTCCCAGGTGAGGAGCGAATACATGGAGCTCCGCAAGGCCGGAGCGCGACGGCGCGAGGCGGGGTCGCGGAATTTTCCAGCAGGAAAATATCCGTGACCGAGTCCTGGATCGCGCACAGAGAGGCACGGGGAAATAAAAAGCGCCGGCGGTAAACTACCGCCGGCGCGTCTTCGTGTGCCTTCTTATCTTAATTCATACTCACCTTGATTGAGCTTTTCCGTGACCCACGCTGGGATTTCCATAAAACCCTTGCGCCTCTTCAGGTCGTAATTGTTGCTTTGGACATCAAACCCACCTAGGGGATGATGCGAATTTACTCGTGAGGGGAAGACTGCTTCAAACGTGTATCGTTCATCATCGAGTCGCTTGAGGCTGATGATGATGAGGCGAAAATAAAACGTTTTATCCCCCCACTTCACGGTGAAGTGAACAGACGGACGATCGCCCATCGGGCTGAAGGTTAAAGAACTTTGCATCGGATTGATCGCGGGACCATCAGCGATCTCCAGGATGCACGACTTGCTTTCGGTTTTGGTAGTCATCCGACATACCCTCAAGAACATTCTCTCTGACAGGTGCGAGAGATTCCACCCCTATCTGGCACCACCAGACGACCTATCCATCCGGAAAGGAATTGCGGCGATGGTAGCACGATGTGTTACGCACCGCAACAGCAGGGCGGTGCGCGTGGTTTTGCGAACAATACAGTAATGCGCTATGCTTACGAGCATATGAATAAACCACTCACCATTGGTATCGTCTCGACAGTGCTTGCCCTAGTTGTTATTGGAGAAGCTTTCTTTTTAGGTACACAGTATGCGGCTATCGACCGCAAGGCTACATCCGATGATCAGAACTCTCAAGACCAAGATGCAGAAGATGTATGGATAAAAGATGATTCTGTTGCGAGCACAACACCAAGTCCGATCAAAAATCCCACGCCCGTACCAGCGGTTGCTTTTGCCGAACATTCAGTCGGGTATATTGGTTGTTCAATGACTATGAACGCGGTCGAAGGATATCAATCTGAGGGAGGGACAAAACTTTGGAATGAAATTGCGGATTTTGGGGGCGGTTCGATCAGTGTTTGGGCGGGACTGGTGCAGACAGCGCCGGCGTACTGGAATGGGTTCGAGGGAATCTTGGCAAAGAACCCAGGCACGAAAGCCGTATGGATGGAGCTCTGCACTTCGGTCAAAAAAGCTAACGGTGGGACGAGCGATACATACGAGAATGCGCTCATCATGCGGCAAGAGATTTTGAAACGAATTCCCAATGCAGTGATCTATGTGTCCGCTCAACCTAGCTATACCGGTGGTCACGTGTGTGGTATTGCGGGAGCTGATGGTCCTTCAAAAATGCAGGAGATCGCGGATAGGCTCGTGGCGGGCAGGCTTGCACAGAAGGGTCCAGTACTTGGCCCACTCTCAACGGCACAGATCGTTGATGGATGTCACGCAAACACTAGCGGCAAGGCGCTCATGGGCCAGCAGATGACCGCCTTTTTTGACCGGTAGACATCCTCGATAGCAACTTAGTGTACTGAGCATATGTGCTTGGCAAGCACCAGGCTTTGCGTTACTGTGTGGTCATGCCCACACTCTCCATCATCGCCACCCCGATCGGCAACCTCGAAGATATCACCCTTCGGGCACTTCGCGTGCTCAAGGAAGCCGACCTGGTGCTTTGTGAAGATACCCGCACGACCGCGAAGCTCTTGCAAAAGTACGAGATTAAGGTGCCGACGATGTCGTACCACGCGCACAGCAAGCTCGCCAAGGTAGACAAGATTTTCGCGCTCCTTGAGGAGGGGAAGAACTTAGCACTTGTGTCCGACGCGGGCACACCCTGCATTTCGGACCCAGGAGTGCTCCTTGTGGCGCAGGTGCGCGCGCGGTTCGGCGACGCGGTCTCCATCTCGCCCATTCCCGGACCGTCAGCGGTCATCTCGGCACTCTCGGCAAGCGGGTTGCCCGCATCAGATTTTTTGTTCCTTGGATTCTTGCCGCACAAAAAGGGAAGAGAGACGCTCTTTAAGGAGATCGCCGCCTCAACCCGTACCGTGGCGTTCTATGAGTCTCCGCATCGCATCGAAAAGGCGCTTGCCTCGCTGTCGCTCCATACAGGCGAGGACCGCCGCACAGTGGTGGCACGCGAGCTCACCAAGATCCATGAAGAATTCTTCTCGGGGACGGCCGCCGAAGCGCAAGCATTTTTCACCAAAAACCCCGGCAAAGTCCGCGGGGAGTTCGTGGTGATCGTCGCACCACAGGCATAGTTGTGCAGTACAGAATTGCCTGTGGTATGATGGATGCCAAGAGCGTTATCGCGCTCATCTAAATATTCTAAATTCAATTCTATGCGCGTACGTATTTCCCTCATGGTACTCCTCGGAGCATCAGTCATGGTCCTCCCGTTCTTGGGATTCCCGCAGGTCGTGAAGACGGTCCTGTTTGCCGTGCTCGGTTTTGCAATCGCGGCAATCTCATATTTTTCAAGCATCGTCTACTGCGTGAATTGCCGCCAGGCGATTCACGTTGCTGAGCGGGAATCGCACCGCCGTCGCGTAACTGACAATCTGGCACCTGAAACATCCGAACATCATGAACACGCGTCAGAGCACCAACCAGTCGTTTCTTAAGAAGAGTGTCCTCATTTCTCTGGTACTCACCGGAGCGTTTTCTGTCGTTGCGTTCGCGCTTCCCTCAGCGCGCGTTCCTGCCTTCGACCGCACCAAACCTACGGCAACAAGCACTGATTCATCTTTTTTCCCTTTACGTATCCCAGGAATGGGAGAGCCTGAAACAGTCATTGCGCCAGTGCCGCAAGTACCGCACGTGGCGACTCCTGATGCTGTTAAGGCGATCTATATGTCATCGTGGGTTGCGGGGACACCTACCTTCCGCAGCAAGCTCGTGAAGATCGCCGATGAGACTGAGGTGAATGCACTCGTGATCGATATCAAAGACTATACCGGCAAGATCGCATTCCCAGTCAAGGACCCCCTCTTGGTTGCCTCAGGGGCGGCCGAGAATCGTGTGCCGGATATGGAGGAATTTCTCAAGACGCTCCACGAAAAAAATATCTATGTCATCGGCCGCATTGCGGTATTTCAGGACCCCTACTATGTGGGAAAGCATCCTGAACTGGCGATCAAACGGCTGTCGGATGGGGGAGTGTGGAAGGATCACAAAGGGTTGCCGTTCATTGATGTCGGTTCGCGTGAGTACTGGGACTACATCGTGGCACTCGCCAAAGAGTCACACGACATGGGGTTTGACGAAATCAATTTCGATTACATTCGGTTCCCGTCAGACGGCAACATGCGTGATATCAAGATCGCGAGTGAAGCGGGGACGACCAAGCCTGAGATCCTTGAATCGTTTTTTAAATACCTTCACGAACAACTTGCGCCGGAGGGAATTGTCACCTCGGCCGATCTTTTTGGCATGACGACAACGAATACCGACGATCTCAATATCGGCCAACAGCTTGAGCGCGCACTCCCGTACTTCGATTTCATCGCGCCGATGGTGTATCCCTCGCACTACCCACCAAAGTTCAACGGTTGGGCGGACCCGAACGATCATCCCTATGAGCTCATCAAGTTCGTGATGGAGGCTGCGGTGCGTCGTACAATCGCCACCACCACCCCTGTACCTACGATTGGCGCAGAGCGCGTGGCGAGCACCTCACCTCAGCTCTACACCAAGCCCGCATTCTCCGCACAAAAGATGCGCCCATGGCTTCAGGACTTCGATTACGGCGGTACCTATGGTCCGGCAGAAGTACGCGGACAGATCCAAGCGACTTACGATGCGGGCCTCACGAGCTGGATGCTCTGGGACCCCTCAAACAAATACACACCGGAAGCACTTCGGGTAGAATAGGGCTGACAAAGAGATATTCTTGTGGTACTGTGTGCCCGGGAATGTTCTCAAAAGAGAGGTGTGCTATGAATGCGAATGCCAAAACGCTCGCGGCTCTTGATCAGGTTGTCAGTGGGAGGGTGGACGATCTTCACCGTACGCTGACTGCGGAACTGGACACAATCACGGTTCCTGTAAGGCAGGTTCCCCGAATGCGGATTGTTTCGGGGTTTACGATCCCAGACGGAGTCGAGGATGTCCCCGATTCCGAAGCGGCGCTCCGGCGGGAGGGATTTGAGGACCGCGTGGAACGGCTGGCGCGCATGAAGAAGCGACGTACGGATCTGCAAAATGAATTTGCGGCGGTGGGGATCACGCCACTCGCAATCGTTCCTCTATCGGTTTGGGGAATGCTGTGCAAGCAGTTCGGCTTGGTCCGATTCGAACGTCTGTCTGAAGAAGGAAAGACCGGCGCTCCTGGTCTGGACGATTTCGCTGGGAGTATTCTCTTTGCGGCAATCGCGCTCCTGGTCGGCCTTATGAGTGGTGGCGTTACGCTTGCACTTGTCCCTGGAATGGGCGACGCGCTTTTGGCAGGGGCCATTACGTTTATCTTCATGGTCGGGGTGTACCTGCTGGGGAAGAGCCTGGATAACCTCGAGGAAGGATGGAAACAACATGTTGCCTTTGTGATGTTCGTTACGTGTATCGGGGCGGCATTGCTTGCTCCGACTGCAGTGGCCTACTCACCGTTCATCCTTCTTGCAGGGTTCGTTCCGGGGTTTTTGTTACTCGGACTGCTCGTGTCTCGCCCCGGGGAATCTCTCCGTGAATCACTAGTTTCTTTGGTCGGGAAGTGCGTTTTGCGTATTTTGCCGCACCAAAAACTCGTGAGGGTGTTATTCCCAGACGGTGTCGACGGCGGGACTACCGCTATTTCAGTCCAGTTTCCAAAACCACCGAGTGATGTTGCCGAAGTGCTCAAGAAGGCGGGTGACATGAATCTATATGTCAGTGTTGCCGCCGATCCTGCTGCAATCACGCTCAACAGAGATGAGATCGTCAGACGTATACAAGACTTCGCCGCCGACCCGGTAATTTATGTTGTCTCCGGTGATATGGTTGCGATTCTGGCGCAGTTCGGCGATTTTCCCGACGAAAAGGACGTCGTGGAAGCCGCACAGCGTATCGGAATACCGCTCGTGTAAATAATATGAATACGTAGTGTCTGGCCCCGCCTTCCGCGGGGCCTTCTTTTTGTACACCCCCGCGGCACTGGAGAGGGAGTGGGAGAAGAGACTACACGAGGAGTACTATACCGACCACCACAAGAAGAAACGAGAACGCTTTGACCATAAAGCGTTCTTCTTTGAATACAAAATTTCCAGAGAGGACCGACCAGAGGACTTCCAGAGATCGTTTCGCGGTGGTGATAATTGACGCTGTTGTAAGGGTATATGCGTAGCTTAATACTACGGTTCCAACACTGTGAATGACCGACTGAAAGAAGAGCTCTTTGCGCGTGAACGCCGCAAAGGGATTTTCTTTGGCAATGAAGAATGTTGCCACCAAGAAGTATGCGAGGAGTAGGGCATACATGGTTATCTCTTCACCGGCAACCGAGTTGTAGTGCGTAATGTTGTATTTGTAGAGTGAGATGGTTGCGACGGCATTTACTGCACCAAAAAGAACCAGACCACTTCCTTTCTTTTCGATACCACGGTTTACAAAAAGGAATATGAGTGCGATTACAATCACCCCGACACCAATGATCTGGTTTAGGGAGAGTGTATACCCGAGCATGATATCAACTCCTAGGAGCAGGGGAATGGTGAGAATACGCAAAAATCCAAACGTGCTACGAGTGGCCATGCCGAGCGCAAGTAGCACCGAATGAACCTGGAGAATTTCGAGCACCACGCGTACGCCAAATGTCGGAAGCGATGCTTGAGAGAAGATGAAGTGTTGGCCAAAAAGCGCAACGGTTACCAAGAAGAATACGAGACCCCATGCCACCTTGAGGGTCCCCATTGCGTAAATACTTGTTTTGCCGTCGTTTAACGTACGTTTCCCAAGAGACGAGCCCACTTCTGTAAAGAAACCGCTCACAGCGGTGATGAGTACTGGTAACATGGTGTTCACTATAGCATGCGCTAAGGATGGAGCAGGGGCACTTGAAAAAGATCAGGTTCTGTGATATAATAGTATAAGTTTAACGCGGAGGAGGTTGGCCTATGACCACTATCATAATCACCTTTATTGAGTCTGCGTTGCCGGGCGAGATTGAACGCTTCAGAAACGCACTATCTCAGTATCTGGAAACAATGCTCCCGCAAAAACCTGAGTATCGTGATGTGCGCCACCCGATTGGCACACGTGCAACGTTTACAATCACGGTACGCGGGAGTATCGGATCGGATGTTGTGGGACTCAAGAGCTACATTAATGCCCTTCAAGAAGAGTTAGCGGGGGATGGTAAGATTAAAAACCTTATCATCCACGATATTATATGCACCATCTGACCGGTAGAGCACACAGTGTGTGCTCTACCGGTTTTCCTTTTCATATTGAGCACCGATACGCTATATGCGAAGCATGTACTTGGTTCGCTCGCTCGAAAAGCAAATAGCAATTTGCTTTTCTCCCTCACTGCCAAGTATACTTAAAAGAATCGTATGTACATTTTTGACGAGAACAAAGTAACCTATTTCGGCGAAACCGATGCGCGCAACAAGCGCGTGCCGTTTGGTATCAAGGCAAAAGACCGCACCCGCCACATGTACGTGATCGGTAAGACCGGTATGGGTAAGTCGACCTTGCTTGAGAACATGGCGGTACAGGATATCAAGAATGGCGAAGGTGTCGCCTTCATTGATCCGCACGGCAAGACCGCCGATCTTTTCCTGGACTATATCCCTAAGGAGCGTCTCAATGACGTCGTATATTTTGCGCCGTTCGACACCGATCATCCGATGTCGTTCAACATCATGGAAGACGTGGGGTACGACAAGCGGCATCTCGTCGTCTCCGGGCTCATGTCCGCCTTCAAGAAGATCTGGGTAGATGCATGGTCTGCCCGCATGGAATACATCCTAAGCAACGTGCTCTTGGCGCTCCTCGAGTACCCGGGGTCAACGCTTCTCGGCATCAACCGCATGCTCACCGACAAAGCGTACCGCAAGAAAGTGGTGGACAACATTAAAGATCCGTCCGTACGGTCATTCTGGATCGATGAATTTGCCAAGTACACTGATCGTTACACTCAGGAGGCAACACCGGCAATTCAAAACAAAGTCGGACAGTTCACCGCGAATCCGCTCATCCGCAATATCGTCGGACAACCCAAGTCCTCATTTGATATTCGTCAGATGATGGACGACCGCAAGATCCTCATCATCAACCTCTCGAAAGGACTCGTGGGGGAAGGCAACGCAAACCTCTTGGGCAGTATGCTCATCACCAAGATCTATCTTGCGGCGATGTCGCGCGCCGACGTGCCCGAGGCGGTCATGAAAACGCTCCCCAACTTCTATCTCTGTGTGGACGAATTTCAATCGTTCGCCAACGAGTCGTTTGCGGACATTCTCTCTGAGGCGCGCAAGTACAAACTGAACCTCACCATGGCGCACCAGTATATCGAGCAGATGTCAGAAGAAGTGCGCGCGGCCGTGTTCGGCAACGTTGGTACGATGGTCGTGTTCCGCGTGGGTGCATTTGATGCTGAAATACTCGAAAAAGAATTCGCACCGGTATTCACCGCAGAAGACCTGGTGAATTTAGGAGTCTATCAGATCTATCTCAAGCTCATGATTGACGGCGTGTCGTCGCACCCATTTTCCGCGACGACGCTCGGTCCGATCCCGCGCCCTGCGCTGTCACTTCGTGATGAAGTCATTGCTTCGTCGCGAAAGAACTATGCAAAGCCGCGTGCCGATGTGGAGCAGGCGATCAATGATTGGTACAAGCCGATCGAGGGAGGAGATGCGGATGAGGCGCCGGTACGCGCACGCCCGAGCGGGGACGCAGGACGTCCGCCGCGTGATCCTCAGCGCACAGAGGCACCGCGCCCTCCGCGCGCCGAGGATCGTCGTTCTGAGAGCCACCAGAGAGAGGGAGCGTCCCAGCAGCCCCAGCGCGACGACCACCGCGCGCACAGCGAACGACGGACGTTTCCCCGCCGTCATGATGAAGCACGCACGCCCGAACCGGTGTCTCTCGGCGCACTTAAAGAAAAAGGCAATTTGAGTCTTGGGCGACGCGAACCACCGCCGCTTCCGGAATCCAATCATAAAGATGCGCTCAAAGAGGCGCTTGCCGCGGTGCTCAAGCGGGAGGCGGGAAATACCGCTCCTGTGGCGTCAGTGTCACAGCCACAGCCAGAGAAGTCCGCTGAAAAAATAGATGAGCCGAAGGAGGAATCTAAAAAGCGCGAAGAGAAATCATTTCGCACCGGTGAGCCGGCACCCAAAGAGGTCCCCGAAGATGTTCTGCGAAGCATCCTCGATATTTCTGATGAGACGTAATTTTTTCTACACGTACATCGTGGGGAGTACGGCGCTTTTTCTAGCGCCGTTGTTTGCATCCGCAATGGTTTCCATTACCGAAGTAATGTATGACCTTGCTGAAGGGGGAGATAGTGGCCGTGAGTGGGTCGAGGTCCAAAACACAGGGACAGGGCCAGTCACACTCACGGCATGGAAATTTTTTGAAGGAGAGGTGAATCACGGACTCACGCTTTCGCAGGGGAGCGAGACGATCCCCGCGAGCGGAGTAGGTATCATTGCGGACAACCCGGCAAATTTTCTTGTGGACCATCCCGGATTCTCAGGCACGATCTTTGACAGTTCGTTCTCACTTTCAAACACCGGTGAGACGCTCACACTTCGCGATGAGAATCTTGCGGACGCAGACACGGTTTCGTACACAAGTGAGCAGGGTGGGGCAGGCGACGGCAATTCGCTCCAAAAAACCGGCGGATCGTGGCGCGGTGCCACCCCAACACCCGGTACTGTTTCCGGTGCGCCTACTCCACCAGAAGAACCCGCCCAAGAGTCAGAGGCCAAAGTAGTCACCACCCCAACTACTCCTGCGACCGAGCAAACCCCAACCCCTACATCCCAGGGCTCTGGCGTACGTACGACGTGGCCCGAGGAGCCGCAGGTCTTTGCTGATGCCGGTCCTGCGGCGCGCATTGGCATTGCAGGCGCAGACCTGGTGTTTGAGGGGCGTGCGTGGGGCGTGAACAAGAACGAGCCCATCCAGAGCGCGCGTATGCTCTGGACGTTTGGTGACGGTTCATCAAAGGAAGGGAATCTCGTCACGCATCGCTTTTTGTATCCGGGAATCTATACCGTAGTGCTCGAGACGACCGCAGGATATTTTTCAGGCACTGACCGTGTTGAAGTGAAGGTGGTGCCGGCAGAGCTCGCGATCGTCCGCGTGAAGTCCGGCCCGCAAGGGTTCATCGAGATCGCGAACCGCGGAAATGAAGAGATCGATCTTTCGTACTGGATGCTTCGCACAGGCGATCGCACGGCAGTCCTTCCGCGCAACACGTTCGTTGGTCCTCGCCGCACGATCGTCTTTTCAGAAGAATCAACAACACTTTCGGTACCCGTGGTGGGGGATGTGGTGCTCCTATATCCTAACGGGACGCTTGCTGTTTTATATGATAGTGCACGCGGGCAGTCTGTGGTGCCATTCGTCGCGCTTGCTCCGGTAAAAAACACAAGTACTGCTGGTGCCACGCTTCCGTCTATAAACACACCCTCGCGCACACTCGCCAGTACGAGCATGGTGAGCGCCGCACTCGATGTACCGCTTCCCGAAGGGTTGGGCGCGTCACTCTTGAGTACTGTAGGAACTTCGAACGGTACCGCACCGCTCTGGCCCTGGCTTGTGGCAGTTGTCGTCCTTGCGCTTGGTACGATCGGCACTGCATTCCATATTCGCCGCAATGAACCGGCACTCCTTGAAGCCCCCGCGCTCTCCGCAGATGATTTTGAAATTCTTGAGGCAGAAGACGAGGAGTCAGGCAGAAAAGATTCAAACCCCATCCCGTTTTGAAATAGTTGCCAAACCCCGAGAAAAGAGTAGTCTGAAAGAGGATTTTCAGACCCTTCACATAGAGAGGATACGACAATGACGCGAGGTCTCGGTAATGGCGGTCACGGCACCCAAGCTCGAACTGGTTATTCCCCGGCATCAACTCCTTCGAAACAGGGGAGGGGAACGCCGAAGCAAGAGAAGCTTCGGCGTGGTAAACACGCAACCCCTTCTCCGGCGCAACGGATCTTGTTTCGACACAAAAGTCCGAACACCACGAAGTGTGTGTATGTGCTCGACACCAATGTGTTGATGCATGATCCGAGCGCTCTGTTTCGCTTCAAAGAGCATGATGTTTTTTTTGCACAGAAAGTGCTCGAGGAGCTTGATGATAACAAGAAAGGGCTTACGGAAGTTGCAAGAAACACGCGACAGACGCTAAGGTTTCTTGACATGTTAACTAAGGACAAGACGAGAACTGATATTCTGTCAGGTATCCCTCTTGTCCCTCCGGAGCACCTCGCTCGCGAGTTATCGCCGACAGGGAAGATCTTTTTCGAAACAGGAGCACATGGCCGTGCAGGGAGTCAAGATGTGTAGCATTGCAGCGTCAAGTTTACACACGCACACTCCCGGAGCTTCTCTAAGGGTGTCTTTCCTTCCATCCCCAGCCCACGGTGTTTCTTTCGGTAATTGTAATACTGTAAAAAGAGCGTGAGTTT
>Ga0208375_1004256_pt1 | contig 11427 bp, 14 predicted proteins | sample RifOxyD1_FD_184038 | JGI IMG/M metagenome (GOLD analysis project Ga0208375, IMG submission 184038) | Soil microbial communities from Rifle, Colorado - Rifle Oxygen_injection D1 (SPAdes) | ecosystem: Environmental > Terrestrial > Deep subsurface > Rock core/Sediment | place: Rifle, Colorado... | reverse complement strand
TTGCTACGATCTTCAGCAATATGGGGTTGTAATCAAGTCAAGTTTAAACGGCGATCAATCCACCCGACCGAACCAAGCTGCGGTCTGCACCCAACCGTAAATCAGTTTTAGTCAAAGAGACACTCTCAGAGTGTCTCTTTTTTTGCTTCTCTCAGCCTCTCATCAATAATCGCAATATCGTTATTTATTTCTCTCAATATACTTGATGTATCTGATAGATCACCAGATTTATATTCAACCAAATTAGAAACTAGATCAAATAGTTTTAAGTCTTGGTCAGCTATGTTAGAAGCCGCCAACCTACCAGAAACTTCCCTTAATAGTTTAAATTTAGATTCAAGTAGGTCTGCCTGTGACCCCATAACAGCGTCTTTAACCGCATTTCTCACTCTTTCTTTTGATTTCTCAGCAAGTTGGTCGTAATGCCTAATCATATGAACAGCCAATAACATAGCCAAATCTTTATTTGATTCAACTATTTTGTTAAACCTATCAACAAAAGCTTGATCATCTTCAAACAGATCAATCAAATTATTCTCTGCTTTTTCCATTAATTCAGTAATATATGGATACTCATTAGAAGGATCTGCTTCTTTTAGAAAATCTCCAATAAGATCGGTATCGTATCGCACATTAAGTTGTACTTCAGCCATGTGCCAATTTTATCATCTCTGCTAAACTATCATCATGGCAAAAAAGTTAGCACCTCAAGAAACACATAGCCCAACAATTTCTTCTGGTACCAATTTTATCCGCATCTGTTTCCACATTTTGCTTTTCGTCACCCCCCTTCTCCTGTGGCCTTTCACCACCGAAGTTTTTGAGTTCAACAAAATGATTTTTGTTTATGCCATGACCATTATTATTTCCGCAGGTTGGCTATTTGATGGTTTCAAAAAAGGCAAGTTCACCATAGTAAAAACTCCACTCGATCTTCCTTTCTTACTTTTCTTTGCAAGCCAGCTTGCCTCCACTATCTTTTCTATTGACCCTCACACCAGCCTTTGGGGTTACTACTCTCGCTTCCACGGCGGACTCATGTCTACTATCTGTTACATTATTCTTTTTTACGCCTTCGTTACCCATTTCCAAAAAGATACCAAGGCTATCTTTGGCATCGTCAAAACCTTACTTGTTACAGCTGGTCTAACCGCCTTCTACGGTGTTCTTGAACACTTTGGTATCGATAAGCACGTCTGGGTCCAAGATGTCCAAAACCGCGTCTTCTCCACCCTAGGTCAACCCAACTGGCTTTCTGCCTATCTTATCGCCCTACTTCCTATTCCCCTGTATTTTGCAATAAACAAAAGATCCAAGATCCTTACTACCTACTACATACTACTTACTACCTTATTTTTGCTTACCATCATCTACACCAAGTCCCAGTCCGGCTTAGGTGCCACCGCTGTAGTTTTGTTTCTATTTTTTGCCAACTTGCTAAAACAACAAAAAAGCAAAATTTATATTTTGCTTTTTCTCTCCTTTTTTGCCACCGTTATTTTTCTAAAACAAAACGCAGTTTTAAAAACTTTAAACTCGCTAAACAAAATAAACCCCTTCTACTCAGAAACAGAAACCATAGCAAGAGAAGACTACAAAAACAAGGGTAACGCCGGTTCTGACTCCATGGTTATTCGTCGCGTTGTTTGGAGTGGAGCAATCGAACTTGGCAAAAGGTACCCATTTTTTGGTACAGGTTTAGAAACCTTTGGTTACTCCTACTACTGGGTACGTCCCATTGCTCACAACTACACTTCCGAATCAGACTTCCTCTACAACAAAGCCCACAACGAGTATCTAAACTTTTTTGCCACATCTGGCTTCTTTGGTCTTACAACCTATCTATATCTTATCTTCTCCATTCTAAAAGCCCTCTCTCCAATCAACAATCCACAATCTACGATCTACGATCTAAAAAACCCCCTCCTCCTCGGCTTCATCTCCATACTTATTACCAATTTTATCGGTTTTTCTGTTGTTAATATTGCACTTTTCTTTTTTCTTTTTCCCGCTCTCGTTCTTGCAAACCAAGATAATAGGCAAAAGCAGGTGAACATCCCAAACGGCAACTTCTTAACCTACAGCTTAATTGTTATCTTCACGTTACTTTTCTTAAACAAAATTAAAAACATTTGGCTTGCAGATATTTATTATGGTAAAGGTAAGTCCAACCCTGACAGCAACGAAATTGCAATGAAACTAAGTCCATCCGAACCTCTCTACATTAGCCAACTAGGTCATATCCAAGCTCTAGTCGCAAGTCAAATCATTTACCCACAAATGCCTACAATTGCAACAGGTGAAGCCAGTCTAAAACAAAAAGCCCAAACAATATTTAACGACTACATCGAAAAATCACTAAAAAATACCACCAAGGCAACACAAAAAAATCCATACAACTTAAATCTCCAAAAGAATAAGGCGCGTGCAGAACTCTCGCTAACAGTTATTGACCCAAAGTACAACAATGAAGCTGCCAAAACTTTGCAAAAGATTATTGAGCTCTCCCCCACTGACCCTGCTAACTACTACAACCTCGGCATCCTTTACCAAAGTATTGGTGACAACCAACAAGCAACACTTGCCTTCTCCAAAGCTCTAGAGGCTTTTCCTCTGCACCAAGGCGCCAAAGCCCAACTAGACCAGCTTAAAAAAAACTGATACTACAGGATAATGATAAAATAAACCCATGAAGATTCTGACTACACCTGACCCCTTCCTACGCAAGGTTGCTAAACCGGTAATTAAGCTCGACAAAAAAGTAGAAGAATACATTAATGAAATCATTAAAACTCTATTATCTGCTCACGACCCAGAAGGGGTAGGTCTAGCCGCTACCCAATTAGGTATCGATAAACGCCTTTTTGTTGTCCGTCTCAATGGTAAGCCAGAAGTCTTTATTAACCCAAAGATAATAGCTACAAGTGAGGCCATGCTCTCCAACGTCTACAAAAAAACCAAAGGTCGCTGGCTAGAAGGTTGTCTTTCTATCCCTAAGCTCTGGGGCTTTGTAGATCGACCTTATTGGGTCGAGCTAGAGTACCTTACACCTTTAAACGGGCAGTTAATCACCAAAAAAAGAAAGTTTGAAGATATGGAGTCCTCATACGTCCAACACGAAAACGATCACTTAAATGGTATCCTCTTTACTGATCACATCTTAAAACAAGGAGGGGTAATTCTAAAAGAAACCAAGAAGGGCTTAGTCCCCCTAGAAAACTAAAATTGGCGCCCCTACGGAGCGCCAATAAAGTTACGGCATAAAATAATTAACAGAGTTTATTTGTCTTAACTCTGTGATCGGAACATAGTTATAATCTGGAATCATTTCAAAATTCCTACAATTACCTTTATACCGATTTGTACATTCTCGATGCTCACCAACTTTAACTTTTTTCGACCCAACCACCACTTCAACTTCCGCTGTTACGGGTGTGGTCGCGGCTAAATTAGTCCCATAAACATATTGCAAAGTTGGTAACCAAGACTGAGTCCAGTTATAAAGTCCATTTGGATCCCCAACTTCATAAGTTACCGAAGCCAAACTTAGACCACGATACCAACCAGCCGTTGCATAATTTGGCATCACAAACTGAGTTCTATTAACTGCAGCTATCAAAACCAAATCATAAAGGTTTCTTGGCAAAGTGACCCAAGCTTCTTCGTGATCGAAGCCAATCTCACGGATATAGAGCAACTCACCGGACCCTTCGGCTCCGGTTATCTCTATGTAGACCTTGTGAGAAAAATCTTTGGTTGCACAATCAACCGGCATGCTATAACCCACTCCTCTTTGCTGGAAATTAAGCGGTAGTTGGGCTGCCGATAAAATTGCATTTGCTGTTCCGACCAGGTTGTTAACCTTTTCAGAGTTTACTTGTGCTGAAACAACACATTCTTCTCTGACCACTTCACCGGTCCAACTAACTTCTGTTTTGTGTGTCAGTTCACCTTCTACAACAACCGTTTCGTAAGTCACTTGAGGTGTAGTTTGGTAGTTTAAAACAAATTCAACTGGAATCTGAACTGTTGACACTTCTGAGTCAACCTTATTATCAAAAACCGACAACTCAGACGCCCATCCCCAGAATGAAGAACAAGCAAGTACCAAGATAACTACCCCGATCACGATCAACTCACCCGGTAAGTCCCATACACTTTCATTTTCATCAACGTCAGCTATTATGCGCCTCGGCATTTTTACCTCCTTTTTTAAACCTGCAAAATATTACCTATATTTTACTACAGGATATATAGTAAAATCAAATTATGCTCAAAAATCTAGTCTACTTTGGCTCAGCTCAGTTCACGGCTGATATCTTCGAATCTCTCATGGAAAACAAGGTTGTAAATATTGTTGGTGTGGTCACCACTCCAGACCGCCCCTTGGGCAGAAAACAAGTTATCACTCCCTCTCCTCTGGCACTAGCTGCAGAAAAATACGACCTACCTGTCTACAAGCCAGAAAGGTTAGACGAAGCAAACCTAGCCCACATCAAACTCCTTAAACCAGATATTTTTCTCGTCGTAGCTTATGGTCAATACTTTGACCAATCTTGGCTGTCATCCCCCAGTCTCAAAACTCTCAATATTCATTTCTCACTCCTACCCAAATATCGTGGAGCCCTTTGCATCTCCGAACCTCTCCTAAACGGTGATAAGGAAACCGGAGTGACTCTTATAGAAATGGGCGAAAAATTAGACGCCGGTCCAATTATTTCTCAAGTAAAAGTAGAAATAAGTCAGGCTGATAACTGTCAAATTTTGACAGCAAAACTAAGAGACGCCTCTATGCAACTTTTAAAATACGAACTTCCAATATATCTAGACGGTGCCGTTGGCAGTTACCCACAAGACGACTCGCAAGCAACCTACACCGCCTCATACAAAACCAAAACTCGCCAAAACGCTTACATTGAGTGGGAAAAGATAGAAAAAGCTCTAAAAAATGACACAGATTTAAGTTTCAAATGGAGCGTCCATAACTTTATCCGTTCCAACAACCCCGAACCAGGCGCTTGGACAATTTACCAAGACAAAGAAATGAAAATCATTAAAACAAGTCTCATAATCGACAATAACTTTTATTTAGACATAGTCCAATTCCCGGGCAAAGACCCCATCCCTTGGCAAAAATTCTCAAAAACCAGCCCATAATTTGTTTTTACATCACTGATAAGTTAAAATATTCCAAAATCAATTTTCTCGGAGGTCCTTTTATAATGACTAAATTAGTAGGTAGAAAATGTCTCGCTTGTCGCGCCATTCTCCCCACCGACGCTGACAAAGCAGACACAACTGTTACTTGTTCTTTTTGCAAATCACCCAATCCCAACCCTGAAATCGTCAAAGACGACAAACCAGCAAAATATCATGAATCTCGCAGAAGAACACAAACTATTGAACTCCAAGAATCTGCTGTAAACCTATTGTTATACATTCTAGGCATAGCTTTTGGTATTGCTGTCATAACTTTATTCGCAACAGGAAGTAGATTTCCCAGAATCTATTTAATGATTTCGTCTGTGATTGTGTTTCTTCCTGTCATCTCTATTTACTTCGTCCCAGCTCATTGGGAAAAAGTTTGCAAGTGGGCATCTTCAGAAACCGGGGACACATACAGAGTCTCATATACAAGATATGATATCGGATGGATAAACTACTCTGTTAGCTATATTTTGCAAGCATGGTTCCTTGGTGTCCTACTTAATAACCTCTTCGAGCCAAGAAATGGCGATGCCGTTTTTGGAACTTGGACCATGGCTGTCTTTGCCGCAGGAGGAACACTATACATTCTCCATCTAACAACACAAGCAGTCGGCAGAATTCTCGGTTTAATAATTTCACGCCCCAAATGATTCCAAAAACTCCCCTTTCGGGGAGTTTTTTAATATTTCTGTGTTAAAAACTTAGGCCAAAGCAGGTTTGGCTTGAGCTTTGCGAAAATCTACTCGAAGACCGCGCTTACAAGAAGTACAGACCTTAATCTTTACGCGAGAACCATTAACCACTAGGTGGTGAGTATGCAAATTTGGTTTGCGAACAGTTTTAATTTTTCTCTTGGAAAAACTTACCAAGTTGGCATGCTGAACCCCTTTTCCGCAGACAGCACAACCGTATTTACCTTTTTCTACTTGTTTCATGAGGGTAATTTTAACACAAAACAGCTATAATTTAGTAATGTTAAGTTTATTCTGGTTAGCTGTCACTTTTGTTTTTCTAATTCTGGCAATCACTGTTCACGAATTCGCCCACGCTTTTGCCGCCGACAGACTTGGCGACCCCACCGCCCGCTCCCAAGGCAGACTAACCCTAAACCCCCTCTCTCACATCGATCCCGTCGGCACAGTCGTTCTCCCATTGTCCCTCACCCTGCTTACTGGTGGAGCTTTTTCTTATGGCTGGGGCAAGCCCACACCCTTTGATCCCTATAACCTCCAAAACCCCAGAAAAGACGCCGCCATAATAGCTATAGCAGGACCCATAAGCAACATTCTTCTTGCTATTATTGGAGCCATAATTATTCGTCTTATTCCTCATCAATTCACCCTCTTTGTTCTACCACTTATCACTACTAATATTTCCCTTGCTGTCTTTAATCTTTTCCCCGTTGGTCCACTCGATGGCCAAAAAATTCTTTTTGGTCTACTACCTCGTGACCTAGCCTACGAATTCCAAACTGTTATGAATCGCTATGGCACAGTTATTCTTATTTTTATGATCTTCCCCTTTTTTGGTGGCTCGGCGCCTATCAGCTCCATCATGACCCCCACCATTCGCTTCCTCCTCTCCCTCCTCCTCCCGTAATATGCTATAATATAGGGCATAACTCAAATCCCCTAGGAGGCACCCTTGAAAACCAAAAAATTGTTTTTTTATACGCTCGCTTTTTTCCTGATCATTTCCCCTATTGCTTGTGGTAAAACCCAGGAAGAAATCCCCACCGAGCCCGCCGCTACAGAGCTAGCCCCAGATCCAAATGGATTGCCCGATGACGTTCGCAAGAGTCGATGTGGCGACAAATATTGGTTCAATCAAACAAATACACCAGAATTTGCAGGGTTTGATCACATGGAGACCTTGCTGACCCAAAGTGTCGACGGTTCTAGAGCCCACCAAACTTGGTTGGTCGAACTTGCACAAATAAACATAAATGACCGCGTTGTTTATTTTCCGAACTTGCAAGTTAACCAACTACGGCAAATCGAGGGTAAGGAAAAACCTGTTCAGGAACTCGAACCAGATAAATGGATAAGGAAAGCATTAGAGCTTTCTCACAAAGCACCCTCTGTTACCATAAACCTCGAGCTAGAATGGAAATATGTGGCAATTAATGGTTATAGCTGGTATGTGATAGACGACAGTGTCTCGTGTAAATAATTCCCAAAGAGCCAGAAATGGCTCTTTTTTTATAAACTTCTTCGCCTCTGCAAAAAGCTAAATACACCTACTATTATCAGCAAAAGCCCGAATCCAAATAAAGCAATCTTAAAAACGGTAGACAAAGCACTACCTAGTCCAGACGACTTGGTTGCATCAGTCGAACTAGTTGGCTTTGGCGTAGCTGTCGCTTTTGGAGCTTTAGTGACAGTAGCGGTTACAGAAATTTGAGTTGGTGTTGGGGTTGGTGTCATCGAAACAACTCCTTTACCAAAATCTATCGGCTCAACACCAGCACTAAGCAAAACCTCACCAGTTGGTTTGTTACCATAGCTGTCATCCTCTGAGGTTATAAAAACCTGTTTAATTTTTACGTCTGTCATCACTGACATTTTTCCATTTACTATTTCCCCCAATCTTTTCTGTTTATCATCCTCACCCACTACCCAAGCTACATACCTGGTTCTCTCTGGTGTTAAAGCAATTTTAAGTTCTCTACAAGTCATCAGGATTCTATAAGCACTATCCACATAAATAGAAGCAGCAAAGCAACTAGCTCCAGACCCTCTCAAATTTAAAATACCTTCATTGGCATTAGCAGTGCCCTTAACCAAAAAGGCAAAAGTAAGCAAAAACAAGCCTACAAAAATTTTCTTCATATCTTTAAGCTATTTTACCCGCCTACAGAAGCTAGTGCAACTATCCCGCTTCAGCACTTGCAGGTAGGCTATAAAAAAAACCATTTAACCACGCCGCTACGAAGTAGCTAGTACCCTTGGGGTGCAAAAAAGCCAGGTTACTCAATTCACCTGGCAACAATTTGCTAAATTATCCGAACATTATTCAACAAAGTAATATATTTATTTACATCTCTTAAACTAACTTCTGCTTGTTTTTGCATATCTAAGGCAAAATTCCACTCAACTAAGTCACCTAGCATGCTTAAATCAAAGCCCTCACTTTTCTCAAGCACTGTAATTAAGTCCTGGTGTTCTAACTTCCAAAAGTCAAAAGCCTCAAGATGTAACTCATGATGGGCTTTTGCTTTTTCAAGTGCCCCAATTATCTCACCAATTGCCCCAACAGTAACCAGATCAACTCTATTAAGCAAATTCTTGAACAATGCCTCAGTTTTCGCAAGAGTTCCCTTTAAATCACTCGAATCATCATTAAAAATTGCCGTTGCTTTCTTACCCGATTTTCTCGCCAAAGCAATCGCATCTAAGCTTGTCATTTTCACTCCTTCTGCTTTAATAAAGATCTTTCCTACTATTATATCATCTATAGGTCTTTTACCATATACTCCCCTACCTGCTCGTACCCAAGATTCTTGTAGTACTCTCTCGTGCCTACGGCCGAAATAACTGCCATTTTCTTATAGCCTCTCTCCAGGGCAATCTCTTCAGCCTTAGTTAACAGTCTTTTCCCCAAACCTCTGTGTTGAGTCAAATCCTTATTTTGAGTTTTTGGTTTTTTGGCTTTTTGATTTTTTTCTATTTCTTTCACTTGCCCATAAGTATGCACTTCTCGCACAATCGTAGCCCCAACAAGCTCCTCAAAAATCATTTCTTCATCTTTATCAGGCAGTCGAAGTCGCAACATAGAAAACAGACTCTCTTCCGACTCAAAAGACAAAAACAGCTCTTTGCCACCAAGAGTTTGTCTCTCGTCTACAATCAATTTCACATCCGCCTCATAAACACCCCCTCTTACCTCTCGGCAACGAATACACAAACACTTCTTACCTTCTTTTTTAAGCTCCTCCTGCAAGAGCTGTCTCATATTTGTTACCAAAGATCCAGAACTCACCCACTTTTTACTAATGTCCCGCACCAATCTATCTATTCGACACCACTTTGGTGTTAATTTTTTAACTTCCTTTAAAACATTCTTTAATTCATTATCTCCATAACTTACATACTCTCCTCGCTTCCACATTCTATAAAGCTCCGTTGTCGGAATGACCATCACCGGATATACCTTCAGGTAATCTGGCTGAAAGCTAGGGCTTGCAAACATTTCTTTTGCCATTTCCTTGTCCTTTTCTGGGTTACTCCCCGGCAAGTTTGGCATAAAGTGGTAACAAATCTTAAGACCAGCGTTACGACACATTCTTGTTGCCTCAGCCACCGTCTCCAAACTATGACCCCGCTCTATTTTCTTTAAAATTTTCTCGTCAAAGGCTTGGACACCAAGTTGTACTTTAGTTACTCCGTATTTTCGCCACAACTTTATCTCTTGCTCACTCACCCAGTCTGGTCTAGTTTCAATAGAAATACCAACAATTCGCCTCTTTCCCGTCTCGTTGAATTTTATCGCCTCTTCTATACTCTTCGCCACAAAACCATTAACTCCATCGTACATTCCTTTAAAAAATTCTTTTTTATATTCGTCTGGATAAGCTCCAAAAGTGCCACCAATTACAATTAAGTCAATCTTATCTGTAATATGACCATTACTCTCCAGCTGTTTTATTCTCATCGCAACTTGCAATCTGGGATCAAAGTTTAATTGTTTTGCCCTCTGTGCCGCCGGCTCATCGGATAAATAAGACTTTGGCATTCCCTCCTCTAGCGGACAATAAACACAGTTTCCAGGGCAATAGTGAGGTTTCATCATCACTGCCATCGGGGCAACACCAGACTCAGTTCTAACTGACCTGGTTTTAAAAACCGCTATTAAATCTGGATCAGTCAAATGTTTCCAAATATCAGAGTTTCTTGGTGTATCCCTTAGTTCTTTAGCCCAGACAAAGCGAAAATCCTCCGCATTTTCGGGAGTCATTTTTTCCTCGTCTCTTCGGACTAATTCTGATAAAGTCATTGGTCTATTGTATCCCATAAACACAAAAAATCCCCTCTCGGGGAATTAAAAGACTAACGAAAAAAAGGTATAGCGGCTTGCTGACCGCTTAGGATGCGGTCAACTGCGGCTAGGTTGGTGGTTATAAATTGCATTGCCGAAACACTTGCTGGCAACTCAAACTCAGCAAGGGGTGCATATACAGGCATACCAAAAACTTCTGCTACAGTCTTTTTTACATCGCTTTCTTTCTGAGAAACAGACAAAATTGCAAAACTAATTGTCAATATTCTGGTCTCTAAATCTAAACCCCAATTAACTGACACATTCTTTCCCAACTTCTGGCCACTCAATTGCCAATCTGCTGCCATATAGCCTCCAGGTTTTTTAAGTTTTGACTATTTTACCAAAAAAAGCGGGGTACGAATTTCGCACCCCACCCACTTCTGCCTCAACTTAAAGATAGCCACGTGTTATCTTGGAACAAAATATGAGGAAAGAACTACTCGTAGCCCCGTCCAAAATCACTCCAAGTAAAAGTGTCCATCTGTCCGTCGAACCAGAATTTAAACGAATTGTACCACAATATTATAGGTTTGTCAAGTCGGCTAATACGTGCCCGGCCAAAGCCTATTACCTCTCAAGTCCAAAACATAAAAAAGGAATTCTGGGTCAGTGTTACTAACAACCAGTTTCCCTGAATCCGATAGCGAAATTACTGTCCCATTATGGAACTCGACTTTATCTCCAATAACGAACTTGGTGGAGACGTTGGCGTAAACAACATACTTTGTCGTTTGTGCAACCATTGACCTCTGTCCATAATATTGAGGTAGTATGATCGGTTTTTCCTTATCCACAAAAAAGAACAAGTAAACGGAACCAACAAAAAATACCACTGCTCCTAAGGTTGAATTTGAATCAAGTGACCAAAAAATCGAGGAAACAGCGAACAGAACAAACACGATCAACTTTTCAAAAGTTTTCATTTGTAAAACATCTCCTGTTTTTTTAATTTACTGGGCATAAATATACCATAATTACCCTATATAAACAAGTTGGTAAGATAAAATAAGACATGGGTAAAAACCAAAGCACAAAACTGACCTACGACACCATAGCTGATGAGTTTAGCGCCTCCAGAGCCTACATCTGGCCAGACATTAAGCCCTACCTAGACCAAGTCCAGGCTGGTGCCAGTGTCCTAGACCTTGGCTGTGGCAACGGCCGCATATTAAACGGTCT
>Ga0208375_1004255_pt1 | contig 11429 bp, 10 predicted proteins | sample RifOxyD1_FD_184038 | JGI IMG/M metagenome (GOLD analysis project Ga0208375, IMG submission 184038) | Soil microbial communities from Rifle, Colorado - Rifle Oxygen_injection D1 (SPAdes) | ecosystem: Environmental > Terrestrial > Deep subsurface > Rock core/Sediment | place: Rifle, Colorado... | reverse complement strand
ATCAGTTCTTCGCTTTCGCGACCAAGCCAGACCCGATCTACCCCAATGTGATCCGATATCTGATTTTGACCGCTCTTCCGTTCGCCTTTATCGGAAGCGTTCCCGCGCGTGCCTTGCTCCACGGCCTCCAGGCTTGGGAATACCTTGCGCTCGTTCTTGTGCTGCTCGGATTTTTTACCCTCAACACGATACTCTGGAGAAAAGGACTGAAGAGGTATCAAAGCGCGAGCAGCTGAAGCAGTTTGGCTGGATTTTTCTGGTCGCCGCGGCGACCGAATTAACGCACCATTCCATCACCTCGGCCCCTCGGCAGCGCGCCATGTCACCCACTTAGTGCTGCGCGCTAAGTGTCGTTTTCAGCCAAAAACTAGGCAAAAACGCCATTATTTTGTCATTTCCCTTGCGCCAACGCATGGGACAAACAATAATCTCCCGAGTGGATTTGCCTCACCCGACCAACCAGGCAGGTAAACAGGGTGGGCTAAGCACGACGCTCCGATGAGAGATCCGCTAAGACTCTCTAAGGAATCCGCTTTGAAGCGACAAAAAGTTTATCACGGAGGGTGGTGTTATGGCTTCTTTCAAAGACCTTTGTTTTACCCCGTCAGAATTTGCAAACACCGCGAAAATCGACCGCGGTACCATTCCGACGCTCGAAAGTGACGGTCTTCTCAAAACCATCAAACGGCGGATGGGCAATGTTGATCGCAAAATGATCGCCCTTCAGGGGATGCAGGAATACTTCCGAGCCATCCGCGAAATGAACGGCACCGCACCGGTCGCCGCGGCGACCGGTTTCAAGCCGACCCAACCCCGGCACAAAATTCAAATGTTCTACAACGTGAAGGGCGGGACGGGGAAGTCCACCCTTTCCGCGCAATACGCCATGAGGGCGAGCATGCTCGGAATGCGCGTTCTGGCCCTCGACCTGGATGGCCAGGGGCATCTCAGCGTCAATCTCGACGTACTCGATGCCCATGAACGTCCCACGATCTATGACGTCCTGATCAATGACCTTCCGATCGATCAGGCCATCATGAACGTCGGACCGGGGCTGGACCTTATCCCGGCGAATCTCGGGCTATGCAACATCGAAATCCCGCTCAACAATAAACCTCGCAGGGAATACCGGCTTTCAGAAGCCATCGCCAAAATCGCCGATCGTTATGACATCATTGTTGCCGACACGAATCCTGCCGCCTCCATTCTGAACGGCTCGATGCTCGTTGCCGCAAGCCTTGTGAACGTGATTTGCGCCACCAACCCGCTTTCGTTCCACGGGATGTCCCTCGTCATGGCCACGATTGAAGACATGGAACGGGAGTTCCAGCGCAAACTCGAAGTACGGATCGTTCCTAACATGTACGACAGCCGGGAAGTCATCAGCCAGGAAGTTCTCGGCGAACTGAAAGCGCAGTTCGGGGCGCACTGCACCCGGAGCGTGATCAATCGAAGCGTTGATCTCAATGAAGCAACCAAACGGAGGACTACCGTGTGGGGTGTGAACGCAAAAGGAATCGCGGCACACGACATTCACAATATGACGGAAGAATTGCTGTTCAACTGAACCAGCCACGCAGTCACAACGGCACTGACGGGAGAACATTCATGGAAGAAACTAAAATTAAAACACGAGAGGGAAGCGGCTACCTCAAGCAGCTCTACTCCACGGCTCGAACCTCAGCAAATGCGACTCATACGCATCTCAAAAACCTGACTACTTTTCTCGTAAATTTTATACCAACAGAAAAAGTCGACGCCTCCGAAATGCAGGTTCGCGTTCATTTCGATGACACTGAATTGGCCGGGCTTTCGAACTCGATCAAAGAACACGGAGTACTCCAACCGATTCTCGTGGTGCAAGACGGAGATCGCTATAAGGTCATCGCCGGTGAACGCCGACTCCGGGCCGCCAAGATGGCCGGCATGGACCGGATCCCCGCGCGCGTTCTGTCGAACAGCGACAAGGCAATTCAGGAAATCGCACTTCGCGAAAACCTTGACCGTGTCGACCTTCACCCGATCGAAGAAGGGGAAGGGTATCTCTCACTGCTGGAAGCGCAGTCCTATACCAGCTACGAAGCGATTGCCAAAGCAATGGCCAAGCCGAAGTCCCGGATTACCGAATGCATCGGGTTCACGCGACTTCCCGAGAGCACAAAAAACACACTCCTGGCGAACGGACTCAAAAATCGAGCGCTGCTCCGGGAACTTCTCAATACCCCCCCCGAGCACCACAACGATAAAATCAATGACGCACTAGGTCAGGAGGAGGTTCTGGGACAGCCCTCTTCCCAGCCCGGACGGACTCAGGTTCCAACGCCGGCTCGCCCGAAGCGCGAGACCAAAGCATTCCAGTTCCGCTCCAATTCAAAAGGAATCGCTGTGCCCGGCTTCAGATGGAAAGCAGGCGAAGGACCCGAAAAGCTTCACGCCTACTGCGAAGCCCTGAAGAACTTACTTCGTGAGATCAATGAACATCTTACCCAGGCGAACGCCGGACAAAAATGAAGAGCAACACACCCTGGATTCCCATCGCCAAAATACAGGAGCTGATCCAACTTGAGCCGGCCTTTATTCTTGCGGCGCTCGCGATCATCGGATGGCTCGTCTACAAACTCTTTCTGAAGGGGGCCTCCCAAGAGCGCCATCGCACCCTGACTCGACTTTTCAAAAACCTCTCTGCGCATCTTGTCGCCGGCGCGAGTGCGTTCCTAATCTACTACGGGCTCACCGCGTTTTACCCGCAGACCCCGGCTATCGAAAGACTCGCATCGTATTTTGGATTTATTACGCTGCTTTGGGGTTCGGTGATTTTCGTCAAGACAGCTCGAATCTATGTTTTTGAATACCTGTTCCTCAGTCATATGCGGGTTGCCGTTCCGCTACTCCTCGTTAATCTCTTCACCCTTGTTTTGTCCCTGGTTCTCGTCGGATGGCTGGCAACCGAGGTATTCAGCATCCGGGTCATCCCCGTTCTTGCGACTTCAGCAATCGTCTCCCTCGTTCTCGGTCTTGCTCTCCAGGATACGCTTGGGAACCTCTTCGCGGGGGTCGCCCTGCAGTTCGATAAACCTTATGAAATCGGGGACTGGATCGAGATTCAGAACGGCTCGCAGAAGTGGGTCGGCCAAGTCAGCGAGATTTCGTGGCGCGCGACCGTGCTCCTCGCCTTCGGTGAGGAATCGATTACGGTATCTAACCGCGTCATGGCTCAGTCCGAAATCGCGAATTTTTCCGCGAAAAGCCGGCCGTTTATCCGCAGCCATGTCTTTAGAGTGCCGTATCGGACAGACCTGGTCCGCACGAAAGAGATCCTGATGCTTGCCACCCTGGCCACGGTCGGGGTTCGGAAAGATCCACTGCCTCTGGTCCTCGTAACGGAACTCACGGAGTCCTGGATTTCCGTCAAAGTGATCTACTACATCGACAGCTACGTCAATCAGTACATCATCGGCGACAAGATCATCACAGCGGCACTCGAAGCACTGAATCGGGCGGGAATTGAAATCGCCAGCACGCGAATCACCGTGCACCAACCAGAAGAATTGCCAACTGCAATCCGCGCAACCGCGAGCAAAGCCTCGCCGATTGCAGAATGATTTGAACGACTGCGCTCGCTTCCCTGAACTCCACGCAAAACGCCTTTGAACGAGGCCTCATAGTGGCACATTTGCTGCTAGTTGCCCCGCGTTCTCGCGAAGGAGTAATCGTGTCAAATCGCCAATTCGAGCGTTACGAATTATTACAGAAAACAACCTGGGACCTCTTCACCGACGCAACTGGCTCGAAAAGAGGGTACATCACCAACATTTCTCAAGGGGGCTGCCTTCTGAAGTCTTCCGAACCCATCGAGCATCGCCGTTGGATCCGATTGATCATGAACAGCGATTACAGCAATCTCAGCTTTTCCGTGGTCGGCAGAGTGAACCGGCAGGAAAACCTGATCGAGGTTTTCGGCGCATCCGATACAACCCTGTACCGCTACGGTGTCGAGTTCACCTTTCCGGAAACCATCAGAGATCAGGACTTGGACTTGATCTTGGCCTTGTCGAATAGAAATTTGACGACCCGATCCTGCTTCATCCGGAACATAAAATCTTCCTTCCGGCCCGGGTCTTTGGCGTAAAATTCCTTCAGCTTTTCAACTTCAACCTGCATTGAAGCCGCGGCTTTTTCGACCTCCTGGTTGAACTCTTCCGGGTTCACGTCGATATTTTCTTTCTTGCCGATCGCGTCGAGAATGAGGCTGGCACGAACCTGACTTTCAGCGCGTTTCTGAAGATTCGGGAGTTCCTGAACCAGAGCCTGTTGAATCATCTGCTCATTAAAACCCTGACGTTTCAGCTCCTGTGCCCAGTCCTGCGCCAACGCGCGTGTCTGGCTTTCAACAAGCGCGACGGGAACGTCGAACTTATTCTTGTCGATCAAGCTCTGCAGCAAATCGCTCCGAAGCTTACGTTCGACTTCCTGGGTGCGATCCTGCTGAAGATGCTCGCGAATCTTCGTTTTCAACTCGTCGAGCGTTTCGTGGCCCATCTGCTTGGCAAAAGCATCATCAACCGGCGGAAGCTTCTTTTCCTTCACCTCGTTCACGGTGACTGTGAATTCGGCCTCTTTCCCAGCAAAATCCTTTTCAAAATAGTCCTTCGGGAACGGCACGCGAAATGTCTTCGTCTCGCCCTGGCGCATCCCCACCATCTGCTCCTCAAACCCGGGGATCAGACTGTTCGAGCCGATCTCGATCATCCGATTTCCCTTCATGCCGGGACGCTCATCGAGACCGCTCTCGGTGACAAGTCCTCCCCGAAACTCCGTTTCAACGTGATCGCCCATTTTTACCGGGCGCGAAGACTGGGTCCCGTCGGCAAGGGTCAAACCGCCGCTCGCGGGGATCAGCTCGGATTGGGAGTTCTGAAGGTTCTCGAGAATCTTGTTCACATCCTCATCGGTCACGTGCACGGCATCTTTCGTGAGCGAAACGCCGGTGTACCCCTTGACTTCGATCTCCGGAAGAATTTCAACCGTCGCGGTAAAGCTGAAGTCCTTGTCTTCAGTGACCGCGTGGTCATGCGCCCCTTCCCCGGTCTTATGATCGGGAGACTCGATCTTTGGACTGCCGATTGCGCGGATCTGATGCTCGCGAAGGGCTTCGCGGTAAGATTCGTCGACCAGGTTATGGTAGACCTGATGGCGAAGATCATCCGCATAATATTGTTTGATAACCGAAATGGGAGCGTGCCCCGGACGAAAACCCTTCAGCTTGGCGGTGCGTTGGATTTCTACCAGCCCCTTTTCGAAATGCCGGGCGACGATCTGCGCAGGCACCTTGATTTTGAATTTACGGGTAATAGGGGACGACTCTTCCATCTCGATTTGAAATTCCATAGACCGACGGTTCTAGTCGAAGGCTCGGCCTTATGTCAATCGAATCAAGGGCTAGTCAGAGGTAATCCTGGGTTCGGACAAGACCTCCAACCCATACTGCCCGGGATACCAGACCCTTTCGAGCCAAAGCGCCCGTGCCGGGGCCGTCGGCCCGACCTTGAAACGATCACCGCTTTCGAGAATTTCGCGAATGCACCCGGGATCTCTTCTATTCTCGCCCACTTGGAGCAATGTTCCGGCGATTCCACGCACCATCTGCTTGAGAAACCCCGTCCCAAGAATCCGTATGCGAACAAACCCGATTTGATAGCCTCCGGCCAAGCCCCCTCCGGGGAACCCAATCGGCTCAAAGATCGCCTCCGCTTCGAGGATCTTTCGCACAGTCGGGCCCGGTCTGGCCCCCGAAGACTGAAAGGGCTTGAAATCGTGTTCCCCAACCAGGTCAGCGAGAGCCGCATTCATCGCCTCCAGATTCAGGCGCTTTTGAATCCACCAGCTGAGAGGTTCGAGATGCGGAATGGTCGAAGGCCCCTGCTGAAAGTAGTAGCTGTACTGCTTACGCTCGGCACTCCGTTGGGCGTGAAAATCGAGCGGAACCGGCCGAATATCGATTACCCGCACCGATGTCGGCAAAACCGCATTGAACCCCTTAAGCAGTATCCTCGGTTCCCACTCGCGATTTTTCAGAACAAAATGCGCCACTTGCCCGAGGGCATGCACACCGGAATCGGTCCGGCCACTTCCGACAACGGACGATTCCTCCCGAGTGATCTGTTGAAGGGCTGCTTCGACCGTGCCCTGGACGCTTGGAGCCGAACCCGAAGCTTCTTTTTGCCGTTGCCAGCCGCAATAATCAGTTCCGGTATAGGACAGGAGGGCTGCGTACTTCCACATGGGTCAATACTCGAACGTCAGGCCGAGGCTGAAGCCCGACACCGCGAAATCCACGTCTCCCGAAAAAGTGCTGAGCTTGCTGTACTCCGCCGTGAGGTAATAGTGCTTGAAGCCGTGTGCCGCATAAAGATCCCATGTTGAGGTCGCGCTCACCCAGTCGAGGAGGAGTGAAACCCCTCCCGACATAAACAAGCCCCGCGAATCCCCCCTGAAGCCTTGCGCAGCATCATTACGCGTCTCGACGTAACCGATTACGGTCGGTCCCACGATCACAAAAGGCCGAAGAATCCGGAAAAGATTGAATCGGTAATCGAGCGCCGCGATCAACGGAATCGAGAAGAACTGAAATTTCGTGCGGGATTTTGAGGGGAATTCAACAAGCCGTCCGGCCTTTTCAGTCGCAGCGAAATTCTTAAGTGTATACTGAAAATTCCCCATGCCGCTTGCGTAGCTGATGCCACCGCTCAGATAAATCCCGATATTGCCGAACCATTCGCTGTGAAACGGCTGGTATTCGTAAAAGAACGCCAGATCTGGCGTCCACCCCGCCCCGTAAACATCGCTATAAGGTTTTTCGCCCGCCCCCGCGACAGCGGTCGTATTGCGCGTTTGCGAAGCACCCAGCCGAAACCCAGCGGCATGATGAATCGGCCCCTCTCGCCGGGCCTGGAGATCGGACTTTCCCTCTCGAACCGCCTGAATGGCTCCGCCTTGAGGCTTCGGCGCAAGTTTCGCTTTTTCATTTTCAAGGTAGGAACCTGAAGGACTCGCCTCCTGTTCCGGCAGGCCCCGTTTCAGCTCGTCAATGTACTGAGTTTTGGCGGGCGTGCCTTCCTTTTCACGAAGCTGCTTCTGGACTTTTTCGGTGTAAGACTCAGTACTGGTTTCGGCCGGGGGGAGTCCCTGCCTGAGTTGATCGATGTACGGTTGATTGGACTTTGTCTCGTCCGCGAGACACTCCGTCCCGAAGATCACCCCGAACGCGAGCACCGCAATGGCGACGCGAACATCATGCCTCAGGCGTACGTTTCTCGCGTTCAGCATGCCTGATCCCTACGCAACGCGATCGCGAAGAAGATTGCAAGAAACCACGAAAGACCTAAAAAAACAGGATTCAAAACGAACCAGACCGCGATTTCGACAGGCGCGAGAACCAGAAGAACCGGAAATCTAAAAACCGGATGTTCGATCAACCATTGCGCGGCCGGCGGAGACCACGCATAATAAAAATCCACGAAAGACCTTCCCAGACCGGATTTCATCAGCACCCGGTCACGAAAGACCTGAAGCAACCGGACGGGCTCGGCGTCCCCCGACCTGAAGGCGGCAGTCGCGATAAAACACTTGTTCCGGCTCAGGAAGCCCTGAATCGAGGAAGTCTGAACGTTGGGCAGTGCGCAGCTCGCGTTTCCAGCCGCGATCAGTCCCGCCGCATCGCGAACAAGAAAATTCAGATTGTGAAGGTTGTCATTCCCGTTGGTCGTATTTGTAAAACCTGAAACAGCCTGGTTAACGTCCCCGATCGCGACTCTTTGGACGATCGGGTTGGAAGTGAATCCCCCGAGCGCGGTCGTCGGGGTGCCCCCAAGACTCCCGACCACGATTAACGCATTCGCCGGAGCTCGAGAACTGGCGAGGCCCGGGGCATTCGCGGTTCCCATCGAAAAGGCGGCCGTGTTCAGAAAAATCTGACCGTCACCTGGAAAATACAGCGCGTCGTGATCAGCCGGACAGGTCAACGTCGGCCCGTCGGCCTGGAAAACAAGCGTGACACTCGCCGTATCGAGTGCCGCCGCAGTCGGCGGACCGGTCGTTTCACCGATCGCGAAATTGAAAGTCAACGGCATGCTCGTCGTCGAACCTTGCGCTGCCCCGCTCGTATAAGGCACCGGAGCCGTGACTACGGCCCCGGTACACCCCTGAAAAGACGTGTTATTCGCGCAAATATCAGCCGGCCGCAAGCCGATGCGAAGAGTAGTGCCCTCGGTGTATCGCACCGCGAACCATTGGTTGAACGTACCTTTTTGATCCTGGCACTGCGCCTCGCTGCAAAGAGCATTGCCCGTTCCATAAGTGATAATCGGCACCGTTCCAACAGGCGCTCCGGATGCGCCATTTTGGGTAATCGTCAAGAGCAAGCTCTTGCCGGTCTGCCCTTTGGCTACGGTAGATGAAATATCAAAGAAAAAGAGATCCCCCCCAGCTGCGAGGTCCATGACTCGGAAGTTGGAATTGATCGGATCAGCCGTCAGATTGAATCCGGTCACGCCATAATAGGAAAAGGTCGTGGTCCCGCTCGCCACCATGATACCCCCGTTCCCATTGATCGGAATCAGAGTGGCCGCGCCGGCGGAATGGAGAGAGAGCAAGCCCGCGAAAACCGTCCAAACACAGAACCTTATCATGGAGAGATCAGTCATCAAGCAAGTGCCCTTTATTCAGGACTTATCGCCCGTGCCGGCACTGCTTTGGCTCGGGGTTTTTTGCTGAGCCACGGGAACGCCCCTGATGTAACAGATCACATTCCAAGCGAGCCCGAAAACCACATAGGCGCTGAGAACCAGAAACAGCGTAACCTCGGGCTTCACGGCGATCAATACCATACTCAAAACGCCGATCAGGAGGTAACCAAAACTGGCGCGAGATCGCCAGTTCAGCTCCTTGAAGGAAGGAAACTTGATCGTGCTCACCATGAGACTTGCCAAGCCGAAAGTCAGCAGCAGAACGGCAAATTGATGTGCACTCCCCAACGAGACGGTCTGACTGAAGATGATGAAAGTAGCCACCATTCCGGCTCCCATCGGAATCGGAAGCCCTTGAAAGAACCCCTTCGGGAGACTGGCCGAATTCACATTAAACCGCGCCAGGCGCAAGGCTCCGCAAACGACAAACAGGAATGCCGCCAGCCAGCCCAGCCTTCCGAACGGCTCGAGCGCCCATTGATAGAGCAGGATGCCCGGTGCAACGCCGAATGAAATGAGGTCTGAAAGACTGTCGTACTCGACTCCAAACAGGCTCGTCGCTTTCGCAAGGCGCGCGATCCTCCCGTCCAGCATATCGAAAATCGCGGCCGCGATAATCGCCCATGCCGCTCCGATAAAATCACCATGAATCGAGGCGATAAGGGAGTAAAACCCGCAAAACATGTTGGCAGTCGTGACGAAGTTCGGGACGAGGTAGATCTTCCGCATGGTTTAAAACTATAGCGGCAAAGGAGGAGTCTTTCTAGCCCGAATTCACCCGGCCGCCCCAACAAGCAGACTGACGCCCAGTGCAACGAGACAAATCGAAAAGGTCCGTGGAAACGAAAATTTCTCCAACCCCATCGCCCACGCCACCGGCACCGAAAGTACCGGAGCGAGTGACGCGAGCGTTGCCCCTACTGCCAGGGGCGAGTGCGTCAGCCCGTACATGTAAAAATAGGAACCGCCGAATGCCTCAAGCACGAAAACCCAAAGATTGCTGACCATCTCCTTGCGCGGAAGCAAAAGGGATGCTTTCGGCAGGAACAGCCATCCAAATCCGGCGCTGAAAATCATCGCGAAGATCATCCTGATTGAATTGGCGACGGGCGCGGACAGACCCTGTCCTCCTTCGGCGCTCGAAAAGCTGTTCGTGGCCCAGCACACGGAAGTCAAGAGCGCCAGGATCACGCCCTTTCGCAGATTCGAGATTGAACGGTGCTCCTCGTTTCGCGGGCTATTCATAATGACGAGCACCACGCCGGCGACCGTAATAAACAACCCGAGGAGCTGCAGGATCGAGAGGCTTTCGCCCCTGAAAACCGCTCCGGCAGCAGCCGTCCACAGCGGGTAACCCGAAGCGATCGCAAGCGCGGTCGGAACCCCGATCGCACGCGTACTCCACAGGAAGAGCACATCTCCGAGACCGTAGCTCGCGATCATCGAAAGCGCGAACCACGCGAACCGCACCCGGCTGACTTCCGCGAATTGGGTCAGACCTTCCGTCACCCCGCCCGCCAGAACAAAACTGAAAATGAAAAAAAGCGGAAATGCCAGCAACCCGCGCGCGAAGTTCACCGCGAATGCTGAATAGCTATGCGATAACCGTGAGTACTGCGCCGATCCGATCGCCCAAGTCGCCGACGAAGCGAGCGCGGAGATCGGCCCGAGCATGTGGACTTCCGGCACGGCTCAAGCCTCTCCGCGGGTAGGTCCGGCCGGCAAAAGCCCTGCCTTCAGCTTGATCTCCGCGTCGGAGACCCGGAGGTATCGCGGATGCACTTTGAGCGGTTCCGCCATCAGGCCCGCCTGCACGGCCTCCCAAGCCAGGAGCCCGAGATAGCGGCCCTGAACGTGGTCCGAGAAGCAATCGGGCAACGCCAATTGCCGGGCCTTCGGCAGCTTTGCCCAAAAATCGGGATAGCGGCGCCGTCCTTCGCCGATCACCGCCCACTGGCTCTTCGCGCCAGCCTCGACGAGCTTTCGTTTCACCGCTTTCATCAAATCATCCGGAGCCAAAACCCGCTCGTCCACTCCTCGCTTCCAAAGTCCCGCTGAATCCCCTTCAGCCATCGACACGCAATCCGCCATCGACCGGGCGTTCCCGAACAAGCTGAAGAGTTCCCCTTTACACGCATCCGTGGTCGCAACGAGCACGGTGCGCTCCTTTGATTTCGTCGCTTGGGTCGAAAGCCATAAAGCGGCCGGACGGGCCAAAGCCGCGAGGCTCGAGATCCGGATCAAGGGCTTTTTCAGCGTCCACGCCAAAGTTCTCGCGGTAGTCACTCCGATTCGAAGCCCGGTAAAGCTCCCCGGCCCGACTCCAACCCCGAAGATATCCACGTCACCGATACGCCAACGGGCCGATTCAAGAAGCTGGTGAACGCCCCAGAGCAGCCTTTCCGAATGCGTCAGATCAACATTCAAGGTCCACTCGCCGATCAGACGCACTCCTTCCCAGCCGGATTTTAACCCGGGGTCCCACTCGAGCGCCACGAGGGCGCCGGTTTTAGAAGAGGTATCCCACGCGAGTAATCGCATAAACTAGAAGTACGACAACCGGGCGATGTCGTTTTTGATAACGACGATCATGAGAAGCAGAATGAGCGACAGCCCGACAAGTTGAATGATCTCCATCGTCCTTATGGTCAACGGCTTTCCGCGAACGGTCTCGATTGCCAAAAG
>Ga0208375_1004254_pt1 | contig 11430 bp, 10 predicted proteins | sample RifOxyD1_FD_184038 | JGI IMG/M metagenome (GOLD analysis project Ga0208375, IMG submission 184038) | Soil microbial communities from Rifle, Colorado - Rifle Oxygen_injection D1 (SPAdes) | ecosystem: Environmental > Terrestrial > Deep subsurface > Rock core/Sediment | place: Rifle, Colorado... | reverse complement strand
CCACGACCCAAAGAAAATAATCATAGCATCAACCAGTGAAGTATACGGACCTGCCAAATATACCCCTATGGATGAAAATCATCCATTAGAAGCCCCCCATCCATACGGTGCAAGTAAAATAGCTGCTGATAGAATGGCTTTAGCATACAACAAAACCTACAATTTAGGGGTTGATATTGTAAGATGCTTTAATCTCTTTGGACCAAGACAAAAGGATACCGGTTATGGTGGAGCAATTTCAATATTCACTAAAAGAGTTTTAAATAACCAACCACCAATTATTTATGGTGATGGTAACCAAACCAGAGATTATATGTATATAAAAGACGCTATTAAAGCCTATGAACTGATAATGAATAGTAATAACAATAAAAATCAAGATAGAATAATAAATTTTGGTACCGGAATAGAAACATCAATATTAGATTTGGCAAATAAAATAATAAAATTATGTGAAAAGGATTTAAAGCCGGTATTTGTTTCGTCAAGACCCGGGGAAGTAGACAGATTACATTGCGATTATAGCAAAGCTAAGAAAATCTATAATTTTAGCCCAGAATATACAATAGATCAAGGATTAAATGAGTTTGTAGATTGGTACAAAAATCACAAATCTGAAGAATGGACTAAAATCGGTTAGATTTATTTTTTAGTTTAATAACTATTTTTCTGAATTTAATCAATTTTTTAAAGAAATCCCAGCTATCATAAAATATTTTTACAGTTGACCCTCCTTCCTTATTAGGAGTATAAATTAATGGTATCTCTTTTATCTTTAAACCTTTCAAATAAGATCTAACCATTATTTCAGTGTCCCAAAACCATCTTTCTTCTTTTATTTCATCTAATAAAGATAATATTTTTTCTCTTCTAAAAAATTTGAATCCTGATTCAGTGTCTTTTAAATTCACATTTAATATTAACCTAACCAGAAAATTATAAGAATGGCTTATAATGGCTCTAATCATTCCTTCTAAATTATGATTATATTTTCTATAATAAATCGCAGCATCATAACCTTCTTTCAATTCATCTAAAAACATCGGTATATATTCTGGAGGAAGTTCTAAGTCTGTATCAAGAAATCCAACGTATTTTCCCCCAGCAGTTTTAAAGCCATTGCTTACCGCCCCGCCTCTACCGATATTATAAGAATGTTTGAATAATTTTATATTTTTATATTTCTTAGCTAATCCTTGCATTATTTTATAAGTAGTATCTGTGCTACCATCATCAACTATCACAATTTCGTAATTAATTTTTTTTTGATTTAATACGTTTCTTATTCTTTCCACACTTCTCTGTAAAACTTTTTCTTGGTTTAAACAAGTTAATACCACACTAACTTCCATTTTAATGTTCCAAGGAATTTATAACTTTTTTAAATGCTTCTACAACATCCTTTGCGTCCTCTAATTTTAAGCCAGAATACATTGGAAGTCTTATGGCATAACTAAAATAATTCTCCGCACTTGGAAACTGTCCTTCTCTATAACCTAATTGTTTGTAATATTCATGCAAATGCAACGGCAAATAATGAATGTTTGAAGAAATTCCCTCTGCATTTAATGCCTTAATAATAAAATTTCTATCTTTAACAGGAACTTTAACCATATAAAGGTGCCAATTTGTTGTTCTATCTTTTTTTAAATAAGGTATCTTAATATTTAATAAATCTTTTAATTCATTATTATAAAGTTGAGCAATTCGATCACGCTTCGCATTCATAATATCAATCTTTTTCAATTGTTCTAATGCAATTGCAGCTAAAATATCTGATTGAACATAACTTAACCCCTCAGAAACAACACTTTGTGTTCTTCCTAATTTATCTTTTTCTTTTTTAAAAAAATATTTCATGGTTCCTTTTTCTTCGAAGATTCTTGCTTTTTCAGCAATCTTATCATCATTTGTTATTAAAGCGCCACCCTCTCCACATATCAAATTCTTAGTTCCGTGAAAACTTAAACAGCCTATATCTGCTAAATTGCCTGCTTTTTTTCCTTTGTAAGAAGATCCTATAGCGTGTGCTGCATCTTCTACTACAAAAATTCCTTTATTTCTACCAATTTCATTTATTTCATCCATATCACATGGTTGACCTGCAAAATGTACTGGTATGATCACCTTGGTTTTATCACTTAAGTTATCTTTAATAGAATCAATCGAAATATTTCCAGTATCATCTTCGCAATCGGCTAAATTTAATTTTAAATTCACAAATGTTCCGACGATAGCTGAAGAATTAAATGTGTATGTTGGGGATATTAATTCACCATTTTTAGAATTAGTTGCTAGAAGTGCCAGATGCAAAGCAGAGGTACAGGAATTCACAAAAATTGCGTGTTTGGCATTAAGATACTTAGCTAAACTAATTTCAAATTCCTCTGTTTTTGGACCATTACCCTCAACTAAACCAGATTTTATTACATCAGACGCAGCTTTAATTTCTTCTTCACCAAAATCAGGTCTTGATATTGGAATTTTATCTTTTCTTACAGGATTACCACCATTTATTGCTAATTTTTCCATGTTAACCTAAATAAAGGAATGTTTTTAAATCTTATTTATTAACTATATAAATCTCTGTGGACTTATTATTTACTTCAAATCTTTTTATTAATGTCAAATTTAATTGTTCTTTAACATCTAAAATTTGTTTTGATGAATGTTCCTGTGGTGAATAATAATAAATATCAATGTCATTTGGGTTGATTAAGAAATTTTTGTCTCTATCGGCCAAATTTGGAAGTGGATTAATTGTAGCTACATTTAATGGTTTATTTACATATCCCGAATAGGGGTATCTTAATTCAAAAGATTGCGGGAATGCGGCTAGTATGACTGAATTTGGGAAATTATCTTCTATATATGATGAAGCTAATTTATGAGTTTCTAGTAAATCAATATATTCCATGTTATTTTCTAATGTAAATCCTTCTGTAGATCTGCTACCAAAATAGTTCAGCGAAAATATTAAGATAATAATAATTAATACCAGATATTTATAGTTCTTAAATAATTTATTAATGGAAAATGAATAAAGTAAGAATACTATTGGAAGAGAAGGTAATAAATAACGTGTAGCAGTTGGAATTATAAAAGTCAAAAATGATATAATTATTAATAAAGTAATTCCTAATTCATGATATCTAAGACCGATTATAAATTTAATAATTTCTTTATAAGTTAAAATAATTATTATAAATAATAATGAAAATAATAAACTGAATGATTTAACTATATTAAAATATATACTAATATTTGGATAATAATTTAAAAAGAATTTTGTAAACAAATCTAGATTGTATAAAAATATAAATATAATTAAGAAGATTATAGAATAAAATATAAATTTCTTTAAATTTTTTATAACTTTTAATTTTTTAATATCTAAGAAGGATATTAAGAATAAAGAAGTTAATAGCCATCTATACTGATCAAAGAATATAGTTTTTAATATAATCAAAAAGTTAAGTAAATTTCTTATTGGCATTATGTGTATTACAGAGACATTCAATGGATAAAAAAGTTGATTATAAATTAATTTATTTACGAGCAAAGATAAAAAAAATATTAATAGAGGGAAACTATAAAGAATTAAATTTTTATCTTTTTTAATTAATTTAGACAAGAACACTCCAAAAACAACAAGTACCCCTAATTCTTTTGTAAGTATAGCCAAGGAACTAAATATAATATATAGAATTGGTTTTGATTTTATAGAAAAATATATTGACATAACCATTAAAGCGGTTAGGGGCATATCTAAAAAAAGCATTGCAGAATAAGAAAAGAATATTGGTGTAAACATTAATAACAATGAAGCAAGAATTCCTACAGGTCTATTAAATAATTCTTTTCCGATCAAATATGTAAAATATAAAACTAAAAGAGAAAAGAATAATATTGCAGAATTCGCTATTACTTGGGAAGCTCCAAATATTTTAAACAAAAATGCTATAAAAAATGGTAAAAATAGGGGATGCCCTCGATTAGAATCTAGTAAATCCCAATTAACTTCACCATGATAAATTTTATCAATGGTTGGAGCGATATAATTTAAACCATCCCAATAATAAGGTAAATCCAAGACAGAATATTTAAATAATATTAATAAAAATAATAAAATTCCTAAATAAATTAAATCATATTTTTTTCCATTAATTATCATTAGATACTATAATTCAGCAAAATTTAAAAACCTTCTATAAGTCAATTTATAATTATTAAATTAAATATCTTTTACTTTTCTTGCTAATATTTTTATATCCATTGCAAAGTATTTAGGAAATTCAAATAACAAAATAAACCTATCCATTTTTTTAGCAATGTTTAAGATTAATTTATTCTTAATAAATAGTCTCGCAACGTAATAGAAACATTCAAATTCGTGTTTAAAATCAACGACGTCAATTTCAAACCCAGCTTTTTTAATCATTTTAAGATATGCATTTGGAGTTCTTGCCATTTCATTTGGGTCAAGTGGTCCATATTTGATTGCAAGGTACCTAAAAATGTTAATTGAGCGAAGGAAATTTACCTGAGTAATCCAGCGTGGAGGGTGTAACAGATTAGATTCTGTACAAATAAACAATCCCCCAATTTTTAATGATTTATTAACACTTTTTAATGCATGAGGAATTGATTGAGTATGGTGCAATATCCATTTTATATGAATCGCATCAAATTGTTTATTTTTAAAGGGAAGATCCTCCGCATTTGCAACCACTAAAATTGCTCTAAGATTTTTTTTTCTATTAAAGATCCTTTTAACATCAATAGATTTATTAGAATTAAAAATTATTGATTTAATACCTAATTTATCCAAAAGAAATTTATTTATTTTTATTGTATTTTCAGATAAATCAACTCCGACTAATTTATTTCCCGAAAGAATCAAATAGGAGGTATAATTATCTTCTGTACCACAACCCAAATCCAAGATAATTTTATTATGTAATGGTTTTATGTATCTATGCCACCAAACAGATTTTTTTTTGAGTCGATTGATAAATTTATTTTTTTCTATTTTTGATATCCACAATAAGCTCTTTTCACTTTCTTTATCCCAAAATGATTTTTCTTCAAAGATAATTTTATTTTCTGGTTTATTTTTTCTGAATATCATAATTAATTATAGAGAAGAGGGGTGTATTTAAATATAATGCAAAAAATATCTTTATAAAAGTCAATCCGTCAAAGATTATATTTCTGATGTTCTTTCATAAAAGAAAGTCCTTCATCCAAAGACATCGGAAGAATGCCTAAATCACATTCCATTTTTTTAGTATTATATGTTGTATCTGGCATTCGTTTAGCAATGCCTGAAAAGTAATCTGAGGTAACTGGTTCAATGAGTTTTGCATCGAGGCCAAAAACTTCAGCAGTTCTAACAGCAAATTCATATCTATTAACCCTATCTTTACCCGCAATATTATATATGCCAGATTTGTCCCGTTTAATTATCTGCCAAATTGCTTTAGCAGCCTGAATATTAAATAGTGGGTTAGTATAAGTGTCATTAACCATTTTCAAATTTTCGTGTGCCTGCAACTTTTCAAGTAGCCAAGTAACGGGATTTTTCCTTTCATTTGGGTGATTCCAGCCATACATTAATATTAATCTAGCAACCACATAATCCGAATCAGCATCCTTAACTAATTTTTCAGCAATTGATTTTGTCTCGCCATAATAATTGACTGGACTAGTCTCGCTTTCTTCTAAATAAGGGCTACTCCCTCCATCAAACACGGCATTTGATGAAGTAAAAATTAATTTAGTCTCGTATTCTTTACATAAGCTCAAAATATTTTTTGTTCCTTCGACGTTTACTAAATAAGTTTCATTTTTATTACGTTCACAATAGTCAACATTGGCAATCGAGGCCGCATGTATTACGCAACTTGGTTTAATTTTATCAAATGCATTACTAACTTCATTTTTTTTGGTAATATCAAATTTATGAAAATTAAAACCATCATAAACACCTAAAATAAAATCGCTTTTGTAAGAAGGAATAACTTTATACCCTTCTGGAATGGTTTCCAGCAAACCCATACCTAATAAACCCGTTCCACCAGTAATCAAAACAGTTTTATCATGTGCTCTTTCTTTCATTATTCACTCTTTGATTTTTATAAGCCCATATTAAGCAAAATTTATAAAGCATTCTTTTTCTTAATACATTATAAAAAAATTGATGTAAGGATTAAATATGATCGAAAAATTAATGATTTTTATACCATCTTATAAAGCACAAAAAACTATTTGTTCAGTTGTTGAAAGGATTCCAAAGGATATTAGAAAAAAAGCTAAAGAAATTGTTGTCTTTGATGATGATAGCCCAGATAAGGGTTATGAAGTTCTTTTAAACTATAAAAAAAAGAAGAAAATATCTAAATTAAGAGTATATAAAAACAAAAAAAATCTTGGTTTTGGAGGAAATATAAAATCGGGATTTGATTATGCTATAAAAAAAAATATAGATATTATAGTGATATTACATTCCGACGGACAGTACCCTCCTGAAAAAATAAGTGATTTAATAAAACCAATAGAGAATAATGAAGCTCAAACTACATTCGGCTCAAGGTTTTTGGGAAATCCAATTAAAGGAGGGATGCCTTTATGGAGATATTTAGGAAATATTTTTTTAACAAAAATTGAAAATTTTTTGGTTGGACAAAAATTCTCAGAATGGCATTCTGGTTTCACTGCATATGATTGTAATGTTTTAAAAAAACTTCCCGTTAAAAGTTGCGTTACCGGTTATGAATTAACCACAGACATATTATTACTGTTTATAGCAAATAGGTTTAAGGTAAAAGAGATACCAATAGAAACACATTATGGTAACGAGTCCACAAGTCCTTCTATAAAGAGAACTTTTCTTTATTTTTTATATTCTACTAAACTTGCACTTTTATTTTTCTTAAACAGGATAGGCATACTAAATATCAAAAAATATAGAAAACAATAAATTATTACTTTACATAAATAGAGACACTTAACCAACATTTATTCTCTAAATCAGGGATAACTCTTAAAACTAAATTTTCTGATTTTTTTAGTATCTTCGATATTATTTTATAAAGTTTTGTTTTTTCTCTGAATATTAAAGAAATGAATGAAAATAAATAAAATATTTTTCTGTAAGATTTTTCAAAATTCCTTGATATAGATAATAAATCTTTATATTTTAAATATCTTGGTTTTGTCTCTTTAAATTGAGAAAAAAATAATCTATAAAATTTTATTAACAAATTTTCATCAATTGGCTCAATGGAAATCAAAATCCCATTTTTTTTTAGAACCCTCTTACATTCTTTTATTACTTTAATATAATCTAAGTGCATCAGTGTCGTTTTTATGAAAATCGCATCAAATTGATTGCTTTTAAATTTCATATTATGTGCATCCATTTGAATTAAGTTTATATTTTTAAGTAGATCATATTTTTTAGCAAGTTCTTTGCATGATTTCAAACTATTTCTAGAAATATCTATTGCGGTTACTTTAAAACCCATTTTTGCAAACTTAACTGCATTATATCCTTTTCCAGGTCCAATTTCCAATAATTTTTTATTTTTAGATTTATTAAGATAATTTAAAGCATAATTCATCGATTCTTCTTCATATTCAAAAAAATCTGATTCTTGCTGTTCTTTAACATTTTCAGGTAACCAGAACCGATCATAATAACTCTTAATTTTTTCTATATCTTTCATAAATATGGAATTAAAAAAATCTTTATATAAATATCTATTTTTAAGGAGAATATATTTCGAAACCTTTTTATAAGCTCTTAATGATTTTTTCTTTATGACTTATGTTCCCTTTGTAGCAGCTATAATTGCATTTTTAATTACCTATATAGCTACAAATTGGTTGATTCGTTATTTAAGAAGAATCGGTTTATTAGTAAAGGATATGAACAAGAAAAACACCCCTTTAATTCCAATTTCGGGGGGATTAGCCATAATGTCTGGTATTTTTACTGGGTTAATGTTCTATATTTTTTTCCAAACTTTTTATTTTAAATATACCAATACCTTGCTTTATATTTTTGCTGCTTTAATTTCAATTATAATGATAACGTTTGTCGGCTTCTTGGACGATATGATTATAAAAAAATCTAAGGATAAATCTTCTGGATTAAAACAGTGGCAAAAACCCTTACTCACTTTATCAGCTGCTGTTCCTTTAATGGCTGTTAATGCAGGTATAACAACGATGTGGCTACCCATTCTTGGAAGAACAGATGTTGGTTTAATTTATCCTTTAATTTTTATTCCAATCGGAGTTGTTGGTGCAGCAAATATGGTTAATATGCTCGCAGGTTTTAATGGTATAGAAGTTGGAATGGGGATTGTTTATACCGGGATGTTAGGATTATATGCATTTGTTAATAATAGAGAAGTAGCTGCCGTAATTGCGTTAATAACTTTAGCGTGTTTAATTGCATTTTACTTTTACAATAAATATCCCGCCAAGATTTTGCCCGGGGATTCACTTACATATTTATTAGGCGGTGTTATCGCAACAATAGCAATTTTAGGTAATATAGAAAAAGCGGCCATTATAGCAAGCATTCCATTTTTTATTGAATTCGTATTAAAAGCAAGAAGTAAATTTAAAGCAAAAAGTTATGGTTACTATAAAAATGGAAAAATCAAATCTTATCACAATAGCAAGATTTATTCTATCCCTCATTTATTAACTAGAACTGGAAAATATACAGAAAAGCAAATATTCTGGTTTATGATTGCAATTGAATTAATATTTTCAAGTTTGATTTGGGTGATTTAAATGTTCAATTTATTTAATTACATTAAAAATAATAAATTATTAAAAGATAATTTAATTTTATTTATGGGGAATGCTTTAAGCGCTTTTTTTACATTTTTATTTCATTTTTATATGGGTAGAAAACTTGGACCTGAAGATTATGGGGCTTTGGGTGCAATATTGGCAGTAATTTATTTGTTTACAATACCATTAACAACTATACAGACAAGCATTGCCAAGTTTACCTCAAACTTTAAATTAGAAAAAAAATATAAAGAAATCCATTATCTATATAAGGCATCAACCAAAAAATTATTTGTTTTTGGAATAATTTCAATGATTATATTTTTATTATTAAGTAAGATAATAGCTAATTTTTTACATATTTCATTAACTCCATTATTAATTTTAAGTTTGTATATAATATTTTCATTTTTACTTTATACTAATCGAGGTTTATTGCAGGGATTACAAAAATTCAGAAGTCTCAGTATTAATTTAATTATTGAAGGATTATTTAAACTAATTTTAGGAATAATTTTTATCTTAATCGGATACAAGTTAAATGGAGCCATAGGAGCAATAACCTTTACATTAATATTTGCTTTTTTATTGAGCATATATCAATTAAAGAGCATATTAAAATATAAAATAAAAAAGTTTAATAGTAATGTTATTTACAAATATACAATTCCTGTTTTAATAGCATTACTTATGTTAACTGCTTTTTATAGTTTTGATATATTATTAATAAAGCATTTTTTTGTTGATGAAAGGGCTGGTTATTACGCGGCTATTTCTTTATTGGGAAAGGTTGTATTTTTTGGTACAACGCCAATTCCTCAGGTAATGTTTCCAAAGGTTAACGAGCTGCATAGAAAAAATAAGAAAAGTAAAAATATTTTGTATAAATCTATGTTGATGATTTTAGGTTTTGGTTTTTTTATAACCTTAATTTACTTTTTATTTTCAGGATTTATTATCAATCTTTTATATGGTGAACTGTATTTAGAAGCTGCTGGTTTATTAGGGTGGTTTGCAGTGATTATGACCCTATTTTCATTGGTTTATTTAATGTCTTTTTATAATTTATCTATAAATAAAAGAAATTTTATATATATCTTAGCATTATTTAATATACTAGAAATAGCTTTAATTTACATATTTCATGATTCATTAGCTCAAGTAGTAAGTATTTTAACCGTATTAATGTTTATATTAGCACTTATAATGTTTTTAAAAATAATGCTAACAAAAGATGGTAAAACTTTCAATAATAATCCCGGCTTATAATGAAGAAAAAAGAATAGGAAGAACTTTACAATATTACCTTAGTTTTTTTTCCAGAAATGTTAAGGATTTTGAAATTATTGTCATCTTAAATGGTTGTAGAGATCATACACTTGCGATTGTTAAAAAATTTATTAATAAAAACAGGGAAATCAAATACCTAGAATTTAAAGAAGCAATTGGTAAAGGTGCTGCAATAGTTGAAGGATTTAAAAAAGCTAAAGGCGACTTAATCGGATTTATAGATGCAGATATGGCTACTCCCCCAGATGCATTTTATGATTTAATTAAAAAAATTGATGATAATGATGGAATAATAGCTTCCAGATGGATGAAAAGTTCAAAAATAAATATTAAACAGCCTTTATTAAAGAGGATTGGAAGTCGTGGATTTAATTTTTTTGTTAGATTATTATTTAATCTAAATTTTAAAGATACCCAATGCGGATCTAAATTATTCAAAAAACACGTAATTAAAGATATTCTAAATGATTTAAAATTAACAAGGTGGGCATTTGATGTCAATTTGCTTTATTCAGCAAAAAGAAAAAAGTATATAATTAGAGAAATACCAACAGAATGGAATGCTGTAAAGGCTTCCCATTTTAATTTATTCAGAGCAATTCCAGAAATGTTCTTGGGATTAATAAGACTAAGATTGATATATTCAAAATTCAGTTTTATAGTAAAGATTTATGATAGATTGCCGGAGTCATTAAAGATTCATCATAGGTTGAGATAATGGAAGAGAATAAGATAATAAATAAATTTGTAGATGTTGTATTTGCTAAAAATAATATAAAATATTTAATTCTATTATTTTTTATTGCTTTCGTTTTAAGAAGTATAGCCGCCGTAAATATTTCACCAAATGCTGATGAAATGGTTCACGGTACTCATGCTCTTGGAATAATTAGTAGCAATAAATTACAGATTATGGATCAAGATGCTGTTTGGTTTTATTTAACTGATTTATTCTATAAAATCTTTGGGGAAAATTTGTTTGGGTTAAGATTTATGTCTATATTATTTGGGTCTCTAAGCATTATTATAATTTATTTAATCGGGAAAGAATTATTCAATAAAAGAACCGCATTAATTGCATCTTTTATTTTAACACTTTCTTCATATCACATATCAATGACATTAGCTGAGATGGATACATCTATGGTATTCTTTGTTTTAGTAAGCATATACTTTTTAATAAAAGCGGTAAGGGAAAAGAAGAATTTGAATTATTTCCTTAGTTTTTCATTTTTAGGGATTGCGATAATGATAAAACAAACCGCACTATTATTTATTCCAGCTTTTTTAATTTTTATTCTATATTATAAATTAAAAAATAAAGAA